>OMNT01000122.1_pt1 | contig 79440 bp, 83 predicted proteins | sample 1672551 | NCBI WGS metagenome assembly OMNT01 (sample SAMEA3136698, study PRJEB25190) | human gut metagenome | reverse complement strand
GACCGCACGATCAGCTCCATGCGGTTTCGTGCCGCTTCGTCAATCTCGGCGCAATACTGTCTTACGTACACCCAGCTATGCGGCGCGGCCGTTTTTTTTCGTCAAGCTATGAAAGAACAGAAAAATATGAAAAAACTTTGAACTTTTTCCGTTTTTCCGACTTTTTCCTTGCAAGCGCCGCGGCATCGTCGTATACTGTTCATTGCGACTTTTTTGAAGGGAGCTTTTTTGTATGACATTTTATCAGGAATTACAACTCAATCAGGCGGGTTCCAAGAAGGTAATCCGCGAGAGCGAAACCGCACAGGAAAAGTGGCGGCATATTTTGATTTATCTGCTCAAAATCGTCATCACCGTCGGTTTTTGCTTTGCATTTGTGACGCTGTACAGTGTGATTTTCGGCGCAGGAAACAGCATTGTCGGTGTCGTTGTGCTGCTGCATCTGCTGGTCTTTAAAAATGCAGATCTCCGCATAGATGCCAAGCAATCTGCCGGTCTGCTTGCCTTGTTTTTCGGCATCATGACGGTTGCTCCGCATCTTGCCAATCTTGCCAATCCGTTTGTCGGTCTGCTCATTCATGCCGCAGCCATTTCGATTTTGATTTTGTTCGGCTGTCATGAGCCGCGCATGTTCAATCAGTCCACCTTGGTGCTGAGTTATCTGCTGTTGTATGGCTATGATGTCTCCGGCACAGAATATCTCTCTCGTCTTGCCGGTATGGCAGTTGGTGCTGTGCTGGTTTGTGCCGTCTTTTATAAAAATCATCGGCATCAGACCTATGAGCTGCGCGTACAGGACATTTTACCGGCATTCACACTGTCAGATATGCGTTCCAAATGGCAGCTGTGTCAAATTCTGTGTGTGCCGTTGGTACTTTTTCTTTCCGAGCTGTTCGGTTTGCCGCGCGCCATGTGGGCAGGCATTGCCGCCATGTCCGCCATTCTGCCGGTGATGGATGACATGCACGCCCGTGTGCGCGGACGCATTCTCGGCAACATTGCCGGTGTGCTGTGCTTTTTTGTTCTGTACACCTATTTGCCGTCTGCGATTTACGCATACATCGGTGTCATTGGCGGCATCGGCGTCGGTTTTTCCGCAAAATACGGCTGGCAGGCAGTTTTTAACACCTTCGGCGCCCTTGCGATTGCATCCCAGTTATATGGTGTGCCCGCCGCCATGGGTCTGCGCGTCTTTCAAAACGTGTTCGGCGTGCTGTTCGCCTTGGGCTTCTGCCTGATTTTCCATTGGGTGATGCAGCGCGGGGAACACACGCAGGTCACAGCTTCATAATATGCAGGCTTTCCGGAGCACGCAGTCCCGCAGGTATTGTTCGGGCTGTGTGCTCTGTTTGTTTGCTGCTTCGAAAATACAAAAAAAACGCCCGTTTCTTACGAAACAGGCGGTTTCACATGGAGCTAATGGTCGGATTTGAACCGACGACCTGCTCATTACGAGTGAGCTGCTCTACCCCTGAGCCACATTAGCATCTGTGTTGTATTTTAGCACAGCATACAGCTGTGCGTCAAGATAAATTTTCAAAATATTTTTTGTTTTTTTTGGAATCAACCCTTGACAAACCCGCAAAAAGCGTTATACTGGTAAAGTATCCTTGCTCACACAAAGGTGTGGGCCAAAGGCCAGAAGGAGGTGCTTAAATTGGCAAAGGTAAATGGTAAGTACGAAACAATTTTCATTGTCAACCCGAATCTTGGTGAGGAAGCAATCACCGCTATCGTGGAAAAGTTCAAGGCTCTGATCGCTGACAACGGTACTGTTGTATCTGTTGATGACTGGGGCAAGCGTAGAATGGCATATGAGATCAACGATCTGCGTGAGGGCTACTACACCCTGATCGAGTTTGAGTCTCTGCCGTCTTTCCCGGCTGAGCTGGATCGTGTTTACAAGATCACCGATGGCGTTATGCGTTCCATCATCGTTTGCAAAGACTAAGGATTGGTGACAGAATATGCTGAATAAGGCAATTCTTATGGGTCGCCTTACCCGCGATCCGGAGCTTCGCTACACACAGAGCAATATTCCGGTAGTCACGTTCTCTATCGCTGTTGATCGCAATTACAGCAACAATGGCGGAGATCGTCAGACGGACTTTATTGACATCGTCGCTTGGAGACGCACCGCAGAATTCGTTTCGCAGTGGTTCACCAAGGGTCAGATGATTGTTGTAGTGGGCAGCATCCAGTCCAGACGCTGGCAAGACAAGAACGGCAACAACCGCACATCAATCGAAGTTGTCGCAGACGAGGTACAGTTTGGCGAGTCCAAGCGTTCCCGTGAGAGCGGCGGAAGCTATCCGAACAACAATGGTGGCTACCCGCAGAACGGCGGATATCAGAATCCGAATCCGTATGCTGCTCCGCAGCAGTCCGCTCCTGCACCGAGCTTTGATATGCCGGCAGGCAATTCGGATTTTGCTGAAATTTCCGATGATGACGGCGAAGTTCCGTTTTGATTATCGAACAAGGAGGTTATGACAATGGCTGAAGAAAAAAGAGAATATCGCCCCAATCGCGGCGGCCGTCGCCGCAGAAAGGTTTGCTCTTTCTGTGTAGATAAGGTTGAGGCTATTGATTATAAGGACGTAGCAAAGCTGAAGAGATACATGTCCGAGCGTGGCAAGATCCTGCCGCGCCGTATGACTGGTACCTGTGCCCTGCATCAGCGTCAGCTGACCGAGGCTATCAAGCGTGCTCGTCACATCGCTCTGCTGCCGTATACTGCAGAGTAAGTTCAATCCCCTATTATATCAGGATACCATCAAAGAACACATCATGCGATGTGTTCTTTTTTGTTGTGCGCAGCGGGCTTTTGCCTTACGCACAAACCAAACTTGTCTCTCCCTCTGGGAGAGATGTCGCGCAGCGACAGAGAGGGCTGATGCCAGCTGACATGGCTTTTCAAATTTGCCCTGACACGAACTTGTCTGCGTGCTGCCCTCTCAGCCATTTGCTGGCGCAAATGCCAGTTCTCCCAAAGGGAGAGCCGAGAAGCCGGTGCGGACTGCACACATGCCGCATCAGGTGAACTCTTGCGCAGACCTGCCTGCGTGTTGCTCCTTCCGTCACGGCTTACGCCGTGCCACCTTCCTCAGGGAGGAAGGCTTTGGGTTTCCGCGCAGCGACAGAGAGGGCTTATACTGCTTCATGCCTCCGGCTGCTTTGCCGTCAGTCCGACGAGCCAGAACACGGTGAGGAACACTGCCGCGATGAGCGCGGAAAGCGTCATGCCGCTGTAGCCCATGAAATACTGCACGGCGGCAGTGAGCGCAACAAATGCAATGCAAAAGCCGACCGCTTTGCTGCGTGCAAAGCTATAAGAAATCCAGCGCGCTGCCATGGCGCCGATGACCGCAGAGACAACCGCCGCCGGCTGCCAGGAAACCTTCATTGTCAGCAGGGTAAAGCAGATACTGTCTGCCAGCAGAAAGGAAACCCATCCGAAAATGCCTGCCAAGATGGCATTTCGTGTGCTGATTTTTTTCATACCAAAACAGCTCCTGTCTTTTTGTACAAATTGTACAGAATCAATGTAACTAGTATACCATAACAAGGAAATGCATACAACGCAAAAAAACAATGCAGGCTGCACAGGGGATTTTGCAGCATTTTTTTTGTGTATTTTTTGTGATTCGCTGCCCTTTGACAAACCAAATGTGCTATACTAAATTAGAGGAAACTTATGTTACAGAAGGAGTGGTATCAGCTCTATGAATTATCCATGGTTGGGCTGTGCGGCTGCCGTGGCACTGAGCGTGTGCCTGATGGGTGCGCCGCAGGCACAGGCGGTTGACTTGAAACAGGCATCAGAAACCGCCAAAACCGTGATTTCCGCAGCGGAACGGGCAGCTCTCTTGCCGGACAGCATGAACGGACAGCAGGCAGCTGCGTCTATCACCAAGGAACAAATGTGTTCGCTGGCAGTGCGGCTGTATGCCTCGCTGACAGACACTGCGTATACCGATTTGATGAGCCGTGACAGCACAAAGCGCAGTGTGTGCCCCTTTACCGACACAAACAGTGCCGATGTACAAGAGGCATGGCTGCTCAATTTGACGCAGGAGGAAACCGGAACCTTTGCGCCGCGGGAGCTTGCCAATCGTCAGCAGCTGCTCGCCATGCTGTATCAGGCGGTGCGCACAGCGGACAGCGGTACAGAGTTATCAGAAAATGAGATTGCAGAAGCACTGTATTCGTATACAGACGGCGCGTATGTGCCGGACTGGGCACGGGAAGGCACAGCTTATTTTGTGCGGCAGGGCTTGACAGGCGGCATTGGTGACAATCTGCTCGGCATTGGCGAACCGATTTCGGCAGAACAGGCATCTATTTTGACGTATCGCGCGGCGGCAGCAGTACATACCGGACGCGGCGCAAGCAGCACGACAGGCGATATCAGCACAATTGCCATGCATTCCGGCACACAGGCGGTGAGCTGGACAGGCAGCGGTGCGGATTATTATTTGCTGTATTTTTATCAAAATAATGACTTTTCACAAAAGCCGGTATATGTCGAGCAGACCGCTTCGACAGGCAGCGGCGCACAGGAATATGCCTTGCCGGAGGAAATTCAAAACCAGCCGGGCATTTGGTATTGGTCGGTAGACGGCTTTGATTGTGAGGGCAAGCTGCTTGCCTCTGCACAGAGCACAGCACAGCTGACAGTCACGGCGGATGCTGCGCAGCCGGAAACCTCTCTGCTCATGCCGGAGACACGGACATATACGTATACCATTCCGGCACAGGGTTCTGCATCTGAGGACACGGCAGGCACACAGACCGATGAAACTGTCATTTCATCCACAATTCCGGCAGGTATGACGTATGCCGGTGAGAGCTACAGCGATAAAGTGACGCGTATTTTCGGCGCAGGTGCCAGCTATCACAAATATGCAAGTGCTTTGGAAGCAAAGAAGCATCAGGCAGAAATTGCCGTACAGGTCTGGGATTTTGACAGCAACGGCAACAAGGTCACGCGCACCAAGTATTTACAGGTACATGAAGCGCTGGCAAGCTCGGTACAGCAGATTTTTGCGGAAATCTATGCGGGCAAGGAACGATTCCCAATTCATACACTGGGCGGATACAATTGGCGCGGCGATGGTTCTTCGTCTGAGCATTGTCTGGGCACAGCGATTGACATCAACTGGGAAGAAAATTATATGTGCACCAAGTCCGGCGCACCGCTGACCGGTTCATATTGGAAGCCGGGAGAGGATGCGTATTCCATTCCGGCAAACGGCGAAGTGGTTCGCATCTTTGCCAAATACGGCTTTGGCTGGGGCGGTACGTGGAACAGCAAAAAGGACTATATGCATTTCTCGTATTTTGCAACGTAATAGGATAGCAAAAGCACAAAAAAGACCCTCCGGAGAAAAAACGGAGGGTCTTTTGGGGTCAGTGGAGCGTTCACGTCCGGGCAAATTGGAAAAGGCGCATTAGCCGGTACCAGCTCTCACTTCTGCATGCGCTTAAAGTCCAGATAGCCCTGCAAAATCAGGGAAGCTGCGACGGCATCCACATTTTTCTTGTGCTTTTTCTGCTTTTTGCCGGAGGCGTGCAAAATCGCATGGGCTTCAATGGTCGTGCGGCGTTCGTCCCAATAGATGACAGGAACACCGGTGCGCGCTTCCAGCTCGGCGCCAAGTGCCTTGCATTTTTCCGCGCGCTCGCCCTGTGTGGCATTCATGTTTTTCGGCAGACCCATGACAATTTCTTCAATTTTTTCTTTTTGTACCAGTGCCGTCAAATCGTCCAGCAGCTTTTCGGTATTCCAAGTGGAAATGACCTGCGGGGAGCCTGCCAAAAATCCGGTCGGATCAGAGATCGAGACACCTGTGCGTGCATCACCGTAATCAATACCCATAATTTTCATATGCCATGTATTCCTTTCGGGGGGATTTTTTTGCTTGTATCTTGTTCGTATTGTAGCATACCGCGGATTCCGATGCAAATGACATTGCACTTTTGCTGTTTGATTGCTATAATATAGGGAGCAGAAAATTGGAAAAGGGGTTGATGATATGGCACAGTCCAAAAACAACCGCAAAAAAGGACGCAAGAAAAACAACAAATCTCATGCGGCGCAGACGACAAAAAACGCAGTTCCGCGCATGCGAAATTGGGATAAAGAGAAAAAAATCCGGTTTGCCTGTCTGGGCATCATGATCGTGGGCTTTGTGCTCGCGCTCATTGACAATCGCATCACAGCGCTCATCGGCTATCCGCTCGCGTTTATCGGCGCGGCGGCATCCATGGTCAACACCCAGTGGGACACCACCAATCATAAGATTACCAAAATCGTGCTGTGCGTGTTCTGTATGCTGTGCGCGATGCAGTTCGTGCTGCTCATTATGGGAAACGGGTGAGAATGCGCGTAAGAGGAAAAAAATTCGCTCCGCCTTCTCGGCTCTCCCTTTGGGAGAGCTGGCATTTGCGAAGCAAATGACTGAGAGGGCAAGCACGCAAACAGGTCTGGCATTTGCAGAGCCAAATTCTTACTACTAACACAAGGAGATATACACATGGCAGAATCGAAATCCAAGAGAAAAAACGGAAAGAAGCGCGCGCCGCAGCGCAAGGCGCCCCCGAAGGCGCCGACAAAGGCGGAAATTCAGGAGGCAGAGCAGGAAGTTAAGAAAAACAAAAAGATGACGTATCTTGGCCTGATCTCCGTGGCGGTTATGCTGGTCGGCATTCTGGTCGGACAGTTCTGCGGGCAGATCGGCGCGTTTGTCGGCTATCCGATTGCGTTTGTCGGCAGCATTCTGGGCATCTGGACCTCCCGCAGCCAGCAGAAGGGACGCACGATGACCATGATCTGCTACACGATTTTTGCGGTTCTCGTCGCGTACAGCTGGTTCTTCCAGATTGTCAACCGCTAAAGCCGGAAAAAGTCGGCACAGTGCTGTGTTCTCGACAACAACATCTATCAAAATTTGTGGAAAATAAATTGTCAAATCAGCATTGACGAAAGATACCCTGCGTGTTATAATAACAACACCTATGCAGGGTATTTTTTTATGCTCTCTTTTGGGAAAGCAGCCCTGCAAAGGGAGGCAATTATTTAAGGAGGTGCCGTTATGCGCGTTAAGGTAACCCTGGCTTGTACCGATTGCAAGCAGAGAAACTACGACAAGATGAAGAACAAGAAGAACAACCCGGAGCGTCTTGAGATGAAGAAGTACTGCCCGTTCTGCCGGAAGCACACACTCCATCGTGAGACCAAGTAAGGCTGGAGAAAGGATACGGCTTCATGGCTAAAAAAGACCAGAACACTTCTGAAAAGAAGAACTCCGGTAAGGAGAAGAAGCCGGGCTTCTTTTCCAGAATTGGCAAGTGGTTCCATGATCTGAAGAGCGAATGCAAGAAGATCGTGTGGCCGACTCGTAAGCAGACTGCGAACAATACGCTCATCGTTATAGCTACCATTTTGGTCATCGGTGTGTTTATCTGGATTCTGGATGCAATCTTTAATCTTGGAATCACAACGCTGATCTCTGTGGCTGCGTAAGCGGAAAGGTTTGAAAACAAATGTCTGAGACACCAAAATGGTATGTCGTTCATACCTACTCCGGCTACGAGAATAAAGTAGCCTCATCTATTATGAAGGCGGTTGAAAACCGCAAAATGCATGACCTGATTACCGAAGTAACCATTCCGGTCGAGACCGTCCGCGAAGTCAAGGACGGCAAGACCCGCGAGGTGGAGCGCAAGCTGTTCCCGGGTTACGTGCTGGTAAAGATGATCGTGACCGACGAGAGCTGGTATCTCGTGCGCAACACGCGCGGCTGCACCGGCTTCGTGAGCCCGAACTCCAACAAGCCGCAGCCTCTGACTGACGAGGAAGCGCGCAAGTGGGGCGCAGTGTCCCGCGAGGTGGAAGAGGTTCAGATCGGTTACAAGGTCGGCGATTCGGTACGCGTCTGCGGCGGTCCGTTTATCGACTTTGTCGGCGTTGTCGATGAAATCGAAGCAGGACAGAACAGGGTTCGCATTACCATCCCCGTGTTCGGACGTGAGACCCCGGTTGAGCTGGAACTCAATCAGGTCAAAGCCGTTGATGAGGAGTAATTCCTCGTTTTTTGGCAGGTGGGAGAGCGCAGCGATTGCGTAAGCACATTGCCAAGCGACTCGCCATTACCACATTTTTCAAGGAGGTGCTATACAAATGGCACAGAAAGTAGTAGGATTTATTAAGCTTCAGATTCCGGCAGGCAAGGCAACACCGGCTCCTCCGGTAGGTCCGGCACTCGGCCAGCACGGTGTCAACATTATGGCTTTCACCAAGGAATTCAACGAGCGCACCAAGAATGACGCAGGTATGATTATTCCGGTCGTTATCACGGTATACGCTGACCGTTCGTTCTCCTTCATCACCAAGACCCCTCCGGCAGCTGTCCTCATCAAGAAGGCATGCAACATCCAGAGCGGTTCTGCGGTTCCGAACAAGACCAAGGTTGCAACGATCAGCATTGACGACGTCCGCAAGATTGCAGAGACCAAGATGCCTGACCTGAATGCTGCTTCTGTAGAGGCTGCTATGAGCATGATCGCAGGCACCGCCCGTTCCATGGGCATCACTGTCGCTGAGTAATTTCTCGCGACCTGAGTTATTTTAATTTTCATTTGCTGACGGCGGCCCGCGCCGTCTGGTGGGAGGAACAGTCGTTCCGAATTAACCACTAAAGGAGGAAATTTATCGTGCGCAAAGGTAAGAAGTATATTGAGAGCACTAAGATCGTAGATCGCAGCAAGCTCTATGACACTGATGAGGCTTTTGACACTGTCGTAAAGACTGCAAAGGCAAAGTTCGACGAAACCGTCGAAGTTCACGTAAAGCTGGGCGTTGACTCCCGTCATGCTGACCAGCAGGTTCGCGGCGCTATCGTACTGCCGAACGGCACCGGTAAGAATGTTCGCGTACTTGTTTTCGCTAAGGGCGATAAGGCACAGGCAGCTCTCGACGCTGGCGCAGAATTCGTAGGCGCTGAGGATCTGGTTCAGCGCATCCAGAAGGAAAACTTCTTTGACTACGACGTAGTTATCGCTAGCCCGGACATGATGGGTCTGGTAGGCCGTCTGGGTCGTGTACTCGGCCCGAAGGGCTTGATGCCGAACCCGAAGGCTGGCACCGTAACCATGGACGTTGCTAAGGCTGTAAACGAAGCGAAGGCTGGTAAGATCGAGTACCGTCTGGACAAGACCAACATCATCCACTGCCCGATCGGCAAGGCATCCTTCGGTGCTGAGAAGCTGGCAGAGAACTTCAAGACGCTGATGGGCGCTATCCTGAAGGCTCGTCCGGCAGCAGCAAAGGGTCAGTACGTTCGCTCCTGTGTAGTTGCATCTACCATGGGCCCTGGCGTCAAGATCAACGCTGCAAAGCTGAGCAACGACTAAGTTTCAAAATTTTCGAAACTTTTTTCAAAAAAGCCCTTGACAGGAATGAAACGGGCTGTTATACTATAATAGCTCGTTCAAAGACAGCAGGAGATGGACATCCATCGTAACCGGTTTTCGCCATCCTGCCGAGGCAAGCATTTGTGAAATTTTCCAAATGATTTTTCATGCCCTTCTGTCTTTGAGCAGAAGGGCATTTTCTATGTCCCAATCACTTTTATGGAGGTGAAACAGACTATGCCAAACGCAAAGGTTCTGGAACAGAAGAAGGCACAGGTTGCTTCTCTGGTTGAAAAGATCAAGAATTCCCCGGCTGGTGTTGTTGTTGATTATAAGGGTATCAACGTAGCTGACGATACCGCTCTCCGTAAGGAGCTGCGTGAGAACGGCGTTGAGTACGCTGTTGTCAAGAACACCATGCTGAAGTTTGCCGCTCAGGAAGTTGGCTTCGACGGTATGTTCGAGCATCTGCATGGCACCACTGCTCTTGCAATTGCATCCGAAGACGTTGTAGCTCCGGCAAAGATCCTCGCTAATTTCGCAAAGGATCACGAAAACTTCAACATCAAGACCGGTTTCCTCGATGGTGCTGTTGTACCGGTATCCAAGATCGAAGAGCTGGCTAAGCTGCCGAGCAAGGAAGTGCTCATCGCACAGACCCTCTACAGCTTCAACTACCCGATTATGCAGCTGGCTATTGCGCTTAATGCAATCGCTGAGAAGGGTGAGGCAGACCAGGAAGCACTGGTTTCCACTCTGGTTGGCGCTGCAGAAGAGGCTCCGGCTGAAGAAGCAGCTGAATAAGATTTGCTGCTGAAAACAGGGAAGAAATTCCCCATCCACACATTTAACTTTTGAAATTATGGAGGTTACTACCATGACTGTCAATGAAATTATTGATGCTGTCAAGGAACTGAAGGTTCTGGAACTGGCTGAGCTGGTTAAGGCTCTGGAAGAAGAGTTCGGCGTATCCGCTACTCCGGTTGCTGTAGCAGGTGCTGCTGCAGGCGCTGGCGAAGCTGCTGCTGCTGAGAAGACTGAGTTCGACGTTGTTCTGACCGCTGCTGGCGACAAGAAGATCAACGTAATCAAGGTTGTACGTGCCGTTACCGGCCTGGGCCTGAAGGAAGCTAAGGCTAAGGTTGACGAGCTGCCGTCTACCCTGAAGGAAGGCGCTTCTAAGGAAGACGCAGAAGAGATCAAGAAGCAGCTGGAAGAGGCTGGCGCTTCTGTAGAGCTGAAGTAAGTTACTTACTTTATATCTCGACGCTACAAGACCCGTGGGTTTATCCTGCGGGTCTTTTTTTGCGCGGAAGGAGCAGCACGCGGGCAGGTCTGCGCAAGAGTCAGCCTGATGCGTCAGGTGTGCAGTCCGTACCGGCTTCTCGGCTCTCCCTTTGGGAGAGCTGGCATTTGCGAAGCAAATGACTGAGAGGGCAGCACGCAGACAAGTTCGTATCAGGGCAAATTTGAAAAGCCATGCCAGCTGATTCCAGCCCTCTCTGTCGCTGCGCGACATCTCTCCCGGAGGGAGAGACAAGTTTGGTTTGCGCGTACAATTTTTCTCAAACTAAAATCTCCCGCAGGAAAATCCTGCGGGAGATTGTCTTTTATACAAGTCTGTTTTACTTGAAGTACTTGACGCCGTTTTCGAAGATCGGCTGGTACTTTTCACCGAAGATGTTCTGACCAACATACTTGGTGTAACGCTCGGTGTGACCCATCTTGCCGAGAACACGGCCGTCCGGAGAGGTAATGCCCTCGATGGCACACATCGAACCGTTCGGGTTGAATGCGATATCCATGGACGGTTCGCCGTTGAAGTCGACATACTGGAACGCTACCTGACCATTTGCAACCAGACGGTCAATTTCAGCCTGCGGTGCAACGAAGCGACCCTCGCCGTGAGAAATTGCGATGGAATGTACATCGCCAACCTCGCAGGAGGACAGCCACGGAGACTTAACAGATGCCACGCGCGTCTGTACATAGCGCGACTGATGGCGGCCAATCAGGTTGTAGGTCAGTGTCGGGCAGGTGTCATCCAGATCACGAATCTCGCCATACGGCACCAGACCCAGCTTAATCAATGCCTGGAAGCCGTTGCAGATACCCAGCATCAAACCGTCACGGTTGTTGAGCAGGTCATGCACTGCGTCCTTGATTGCCGGTGCACGCAGGAACGAAGCGATGAACTTACCGGAGCCGTCCGGCTCGTCGCCGCCGGAGAAGCCGCCCGGCAGAATCATCATCTGAGAGCCGCGAATTGCCTGCTCCAGCTCCTCTGCGGAACGCATCAGCGCGTCATGGGACAGATTGCGGACAACGACAATCTTTGCCTCGCCGCCAGCGGTCTCGACTGCCTTTGCCGTGTCATACTCGCAGTTGGTGCCCGGGAATACCGGAATAACAGCTGCCGGACGTGCGGTCTTGACTGCCGGAGCCTTGGTGTTGCGCTCGGTGTATGCCGGCTTCACCAGCTTGTCATCAGAAGCGTCTGCGCGGGTCGGGAATACGCTCTCCAGCGTGCCCTCCAGCGACTGCTTCAGGTCAGCCAGCGGAATAATCTCGCCGAATGCATCGATCTCCGGCTTGTCCGTGGTCATGCCGATGAGCCACAGCGGCATGTTCTCCAGCTCCTCGGTAGCTTCGATCAGGATGCCGCCGTAGTTCTTGAGGAACAGGCCGTCCGGTGTGAAGGTCGGTGCGAAGGTAAAGCCGATGTCATTGCCGACAGACATCTTTACGATGCCCTCTGCAATACCGCCTGCGGACAGTGCCCAGGATGCTGCAACCTTGCCGCGTGCAATGAGAGCCTGTACAGTCTCCCACGTGTTGCGGATTGCCGCATAGTCCGGAGAACCATCCATAAAGTAGGTTGCATCCAAGAAGTATACCGGATGACCGGCCTGCTTGAATTCCGGAGATACCAGATTGTCAGCTTCTTCCGGTGCAATGGCAAAGGATACCAGCGTTGGCGGAACATGCATGTCATCGTAGGTACCGGACATGGAGTCCTTGCCGCCGATTGCTGCGCGGCCGAGCATAATCTGTGCATCGTATGCACCGAGCAGAGCTGCAAGCGGTGTGCCGAACTTCTCCGGATCACGGTTCAGATGCTCGAAATATTCCTGGAAGGTCAGGTATGCCGTGTTGTAATCACAGCCAGCGGCTACCAGACGAGCCATAGATTCAATAACGGAGCTGGAAGCGCCCAGATACGGGTTCTGCTCCATATAATACGGATCAAAGCCAAAGCCCATAACAGAGGCGGTGGAGCACTGTCCAGCGGTCGGCAAGGTTGCTGCCATAACCTGTGTCGGGGTCAGCTGGTTCTTGCCGCCATACGGCATAAAGACGGAGCTTGCGCCGATGGAACCGTCAAAGCGCTCGGTCAGACCGCGCTCCAGACAGATATTCAGCTTCGAGGACAGGTTCAAAATCTTTTCCTTCAGGTTTGCGCCCTCGGTCGGAACCTCGATAGACGGTGTCGGCAGCGGGGATACATGTGCCTTGGTGTGCTTGGAAGCGCCGTTGGTGTTGAGGAAGTCGCGGGATACGTCAACGATGGTGTTGCCGTTCCAAGTCATGCGCAGACGATTGGTATCGGTAACAACGGCAACAACTGTTGCTTCGATGTTCTCCTCGTTTGCCATTTCGATGAACTTCTCTACGTTCTCCTTGGCTACAACAACTGCCATGCGCTCCTGAGACTCGGAGATAGCCAACTCGGTGCCGTCCAGACCGTCATACTTCTTCGGTACGGCGTTCAGATTGATGTCCAGACCGTCTGCCAGCTCGCCGATGGCAACGGATACACCGCCTGCGCCAAAGTCGTTGCAGCGGCGAATCATGCGGGTTGCCTCCGGATTGCGGAACAGACGCTGAATCTTGCGCTCTTCCGGCGGATTGCCCTTCTGTACCTCTGCGCCGCAGGTCTCCAGAGATTCGGTGGTGTGGCTCTTGGAAGAACCGGTTGCACCGCCGCAGCCGTCACGACCGGTGCGGCCGCCGAGCAGGATGACAATATCGCCCGGATCCGGCACTTCACGAATGACGTTTTCAATCGGTGCTGCGCCGACAACTGCGCCGATTTCCATGCGCTTTGCGACATAGCCCGGATGGTAAATCTCATGAACCAAGCCGGTAGCCAGACCGATCTGGTTGCCGTAAGAAGAATAACCGGCAGCGGCAGTGGTGCACAGCTTGCGCTGCGGCAGCTTGTGCTCCAGCGTCTCGCTCAGCGGAACCGTCGGATCGCCTGCACCGGTCACACGCATTGCCTGATATACATAGCTTCTGCCGGACAGCGGGTCACGAATTGCGCCGCCAAGGCAGGTAGCAGCGCCGCCAAACGGTTCGATTTCTGTCGGATGGTTATGGGTTTCGTTTTTAAACATGAGCAGCCACGGCTCTTTTTTGCCGTCTACGGTTGCATTGATGCGGATGGAGCAAGCGTTGATTTCTTCGCTCTCGTCCAGATTCGGCAGGCAGCCGCGCTTCTTGAGCACTTTGCCTGCAATGGTGCCGATATCCATCAGCGTAACCGGACGCTTGGCAGCCTTCTCCTCGCCGTATACTTCCACGCGGCCTGCCAGATAGCGGTTGTACGCGTCAAGTACCATCTGATCGTCGATTGTGCTCTCGTCAATCTCGGTCAGGAAGGTGGTGTGACGACAGTGATCCGACCAATAGGTGTCGATCATGCGCACTTCTGTGATGGTCGGGTCGCGCTTTTCTTCCCCTGCGAAATAGCTCTGCAGGAACTGCAGGTCATCCAGCTCCATTGCCAGACCCAGACTGGTGCGCATCTGCTCCAGTGCGGCAGCGTCCATGGAAATGAAGCCCTTTACGGTGTCAACTTCTGTCGGGATTGCATAGTTTGCTTCCAACGTCTCCGGCTTTGCTGCGGAGGCCTCGCGGGAGTCAACCGGATTGATGAGATAGCCGCGGATCTTGTCCAGCTCTTCATCGGTCAGCTTGCCGCCCAGCACATAGATATGGGCTGCTGCTACCTTCGGACGCTCGCCCTGTGTCATCAGCTGAATACACTGCGCACAGGAATCCGAGCGCTGATCGTACTGACCCGGCAGCGGTTCAACCGCGAGAATGCGGCAATCGCCTTCCGGCATCGGATACTGCTCATCGTAGCAATCATCTACCATCGGCTCAGAGAACACGATGTTTTTCGCCTTTGCATAGGTTTCTGCATCAATGCCTTCCACATCGTAGCGGCACAGCTCACGCACGTAAGTGAGTGCTGGAATCTCCAGCAATTCACGCATGCTGCTGCACAGCGACTGGGATGCACTGTCGAAACCCTTGCGCTTTTCCGTATAGCATCTTAATACTGCCATGTTGCACCTCGAATTACCATAGTATCGTCAAACATCGTTTGCAAAAAGTTTTGCAAATCTTACAATAGATATTTTAATCATACCGTTTTTTCTACCTATTTTCAATGCTCTTACGTGAAAACGACAGGATTTTGTTAGATTCAACCAAAATTCCACACAGATATATGCACTTTCCTGCACACTGTCCTCCCGCCCGAACGCAAAAAAGCTCCATTCGGCTTTGATTTGCCGAACGGAGCAAAAAGATGCAATTTTACGGGATGGTATAGCCGTATCCGTAGCTGCCATATGGATTGGTGCTGCCGCCGTTCTGGCTGCCGCTCTGACCGCTGCTGTTGTCTTCCGAAGAAGATCTGTCGCTGCCGGAGGACGACGTTGTGCCGCTCAGCGTAGACTGGTCAATCAGCTTGATGGAAACTTCCTTGGTGCTGCCGTCTCGATAGATGGTCAGCTTCATCGTGTCACCGACTTTCAGCTCGTTCTTGACCTCGTTGATGTCGGTCATGCTGGTAATGTCCTTGCCGTTGACACCGGTGATAATATCGCCCGCCTGAATACCCTGCTGGTATGCATCGGATGCCGGATCTACGCTGGATACATAGACGCCCTGCGGCAGATTAAAATAGCTTGCACGGGTCGAGTCAATATCATAGCCGCTGATGCCGATTGCCGGACGGCCGGTCACATGCCCGCTTGCAATCAGTTCATCCACTACTTCCTTCACCGTCGTCATCGGGATGGCAAAGCCCATGCCTTCAATCGACGCGCTGTCAGAGGACGAAGCACTCAGCTTGGAGTTCGTAATGCCGATAACCTGACCGGCAGAGTTGATGAGTGCGCCGCCGGAGTTGCCCGGGTTAATCGCGGTATCCGTCTGAATCAGCGTCATGACGCGGTCATTGATCGTCACATTTCGATTGATGGCGGAGATAAAGCCGCCGGTGAAGCTGTTCTGATATTCCAGACCGCCGGGAGAGCCGATGGCAAACGCGCGGTCTCCCACCTTCAGGTTATCGGAATCGCCAAATTCCGCTGCGGTCAGGCCGGTTGCGTCAATCTTGAGCACTGCCAAATCCGTCTGCTCATCGGTGCCGACCAGCTTCGCGGTATAGCTTTTTCCATCGCTCAAAACCACCTTGTACATATCGCCGCCCTCGACGACATGGTTATTGGTGATGATATAGCCGTCCTCACTCATGATGACGCCGGAGCCGGAGGACTCCGTACCCTGCTGCACAGAATCCACGACAATCGCAACGATGGACGGGGAAACCTTCTGATACACTTCGGAATAGCTTGCCATATCCTCGCTCGTGCTGCTCAGCTGTACCTTTGTCGTATTGGCGGACGTACCGCTTCCGGTGTCCGCCGAGCTGTCAGAGGAGCTGTTCAGTGTCGGCAGCGTGATGTGTCCGTTGGCTGCCCAGCCGCCGCCAAATGCCAGCGCACCGACAATAACGACAGCCGCCACCGGCTTCCACGGAAATTTCTTTTTCGGTCCCTTTGGACCCTTCGGGCCGCCCGGCTTTTTGCCGCCGCTCCACTGTTCATATGCATTGCTGTGCGGAGGAGGCGTACTACCGCCGTTTCCTGCATCGGAAAAACCGCTGCTGTCAGTCGTGTCATTTGTATGTGTATAGGACGCACCGGTATTCTGATAGCCTGCGCCCGGCTGCTCGTCTGCGCCGCGCACCGGTGTCTGGAACGGTGTCGTCTGTTCCGATGCGTCCTGCTCGGTATTCTTGCGGAACTCGTCCATATGTGTATCCTCCTTTACGTTTCAGGATGTACTCGTTCATTTCTTTTATGTGCTTCATTGTACGCCTATAATATGGTGATTCCTTGTTTGCAATGTTAATTTTCTGTGAATCTACACATTTGCGCCGATTTTGCAGGAATATCCCCGTTTTCACCGGTCTTTTTGTGTTTTTTGTGTGACTTCTGCGCAGCATACAAAAAAGCACGATCTCAGGTTCTCCTGAAATCGTGCTTTTGCTCACAGATCTGTTTTTTTGTTCACGCGTTCTTTGATTTCTGCCATGGGCTTTTTCTCTGCCATCGGCATCGTAAACATAAATTCCGTTTCTCCGCCGGACGAACGAACAGAAATATCGCCGCCGTGCATGTTGACGATGGATTTTACCAGATACAATCCCAGACCGGCGCCGGTCTTATCGCGGCTGCGGCTGCGGTCTACCTTGTAGAATCGCTCAAACACGTGCGGCAAATCCTCAGCCGGAATCTCCGATCCGGTATTGCGAATCAGGAACCGGCTCATCGTGCCCTCCTGTTCGGCGCGAATGGTCAGCTTGCCGCCGTCATTGACGAATTTCACTGCATTGTCCACGAGATTGTAAATGACACGATAGATATGATCTCCGTCACCGTAAACAATCAGAGAATCCGCCATTTCCACATCCATGTCCAGATGCTTATCATTGATTTGATTTTCAAAACTGATGAGCACGCGCGCAACCATTTCAATCAGGTCGAACGGCGCCGGTGTGATGATAAGCTCTCCCGCCTGAATCTTCGCAGCATCCAGCATGCGTATGACCAAACGCGACAGTCTGCCGACTTCCTCCGAGATAATCTTTAAGTACTGCGTGTGCTTTTCCGGCGGAATCGTGCCGTCCAGCATGCCATCGACAAAGCCGCGAATGGATGTCATCGGCGTTTTCAGCTCATGCGAAACATTCGCCACAAATCCGCGGCTGAGCTCCTCCTGCTGCTGCAGAGAGGTCGCCATATTGTTAAAGCTAACCGCCAGCTCATCAATCTCATCGCAGTTGTTATTCTCGGATACACGCACATCAAATTCACCGTGACCGAATTTTTTTGCGGCGGAAACCAAGCTCTTGAGCGGACGCGTCAGCATGTCCGACAGAAACCAGCTGATAATCATTGTCAGCACCAGTGTGACGCAGACAATGAGCAGGTAACTCTTCATGATGTCATGCATCAGATCGGTGGTCGATGTCGCCGGAGATGCCGCAATCACGAGTGCCGCGATATTGCCGGACGCATCCTTGCAGGTCGTGCCCGCGATAAAATAATTTTCGGAAAACAGGCCGCTCGCATTGCCGGAGGCAAAAAACGAGCCGTCTTTGCGAATTTTTTGTACCAGCTGGCTGCTAATCGTCCCCGACATCTGACCGCGAAACGTATCGTCGTTCTTCGGTGTCGAATACGCCTGCACCTTGCCGTTTGCATCGGTCAGCATGACCGTACAGCCGCTGACTGCGGCCTGCTGGTCGAGATACGTGTCCAAAAACATGTCGTAGTCCTTGTTCTGGAACAACTCCAAATTGTTTTTGACAATGTCGTCAATGTAATTGACGGTCGTTTCCAGCTGTTCCTGCTTTTCCTGCACGGAATAGCGGCTGATTTGCGCCATGAACATGCCGCCCGCGAAGGTAAAGCTCACGAGAATCAGCATGGCAAAGCACACATAATTCTTGATAAAAAAGTTTTTCATCAGTCTCTGGTCTCGAATTTATAACCGACACCCCATACCGTCTTGAGGTCCCACTTGTCGCTGACGCCTTCCAGCTTTTCGCGCAGACGCTTGACATGAACGTCAACGGTACGCGTATCGCCAAAATAATCAAATCCCCAAACGTCATCCAGCAGCTGAGCGCGCGTAAACACGCGGTTCGGGTTGGAGGCAAGGAAATACAGCAATTCAATCTCCTTCGGCGGTGCGTCCACGCGCTTGCCGTCCACGATGAGGTCGTATGCCTGCTTGTCCACGGTCAGCTTATCAAAGGAAATCTTGCCGCTGTCCTCCGGTGCCAACCGGCGGAAAATCGCACGCACGCGCGCAATGACCTCACGCATTTCCAGCGGCTTGACGATATAATCATCGGCACCCATTTCCAGACCGTTGACCTTATCGAATGTCTCACCCTTCGCGGTCATGATGATAATCGGCACCTTGCTCTCCTTGCGGATAATTTTGCACACCTGCCAGCCGTCCATAATCGGCATCATGACATCGAGCAGAATCATGTCCGGATTGATTTTGCGCCACAGTTCAACGCCTTCTTCTCCGTTTGCCGCCTCAGTGATTTCATAGCCTTCGCGCTCCAGATACAGGCGCAGAAGCTCCCGAATATTGCCGTCATCTTCTACAATCAAAATTTTCTTACTCATATTTACCTCCTGTTTTCTTGGAGTTTATCAATCTTTATCAATCATACTTCTTTTATTATACGTCATTTGTCAAAGCAAATCATTACATTTCTGTAAAAGTATGCAAAAAATACACAAAAAAAATTCCGGCAAAAGCCGGAATTTTCCAGTGTTTGAAGTTATTCATCCTCATCGCTGTACGAATCGGAATCGTCCTCTTCCGCATCATAGTCGGACGAACTCGAATCATCGGAGTCGTACTCCTCGTCATCTTCTTCGTCCTCCTCGGTATCCGAATCATACGAGCTGCGCGAGGAAGAAGTAGATCGTCTGCTGGTCGTTTCACCCGCACCGTCATACGATTTCGCCGTCTTATCGCCGCCGAACACCGCAATGGCCGCCTCTGTCGCGTCAACCGCATTGACCACGGCATCCTCGGTGTATTCCGTCCAGTCCGTCATGCGGGTGAAAATCGGAACAACCTGTGCCTTCGGCGCGGTTTTCTGCACGCTGTCTATGACGGACTTTGCGTCATCCGAGCCCACCGGCACATAGACGCGATGCGCGGTTGTCAGCAGCTTTTTCACGTTGCCAAGTTTGACACCGTCCTCTGCCGCAGTCTCCGACTGCGCAATCAGTTCCGATGCATCGGACGCCGTCAGGCTGACAGAAACCGAATCCCCAACCGTATTCTGTATCTCCTGCATGACATCAAGCAGCGCCGCCGCCTGACTGTCCGGCTCGTTGAAAAATTCAATGCGGTTGATATGTCCGCGCAGCGGGAAGGAAAATTCATCCAGCAAAATTTCATCGCAGCCTGCATCCACGGCGCTCTGTGCAATGTCGCACAGATAGGTCACAACGTCCGGATTGGTCGGATCCAGCCAGTGTTCGCTGTTGTAATCGCTCCATCTGCCGCCATTCTGATACGCCATAGACAGGTCGGAATTTTGCTTAGATGCCGCTTCATCCTGAAAGCAATACACGCGTCCGACAACATGCACGCCGTTTTTGCTCAGCTTGCGTATGTTCTGTGCGAGTTTTTCCGCTTTCTTTGCCTGCAAATCCTCCACGTCAGATACCATATCGGTCTCTACCGGAATGTTCAGCTCGCCCTCATCGTCCTTGATGTTGACAATGACTGTGTTGAGCTTTCCCGCTTCTGCAAGCTGAATGAGCTGCTCTGCCGTGTCAGCGTTCGACAAATCGGTTGCTGACAGCATGGCGCCGCGCAGAGCTTTGCCGGACGTCTTTTTCGATGTCTTGACTGGCTGTGCGCTGCCGCTTCCGCTTCCCGCAGCTGTTTTTTTCGGCTGGTTTGCGTTCTGCTCCATCGCAAGAATGCCGTAGCGGTCGATGACATGGGCACCGTTCTCGTCAAAAGACAGACACTGGAAAACCAGAAAGACGCCCACGAATACAACCAGCGCTGCCACAATCAAGACAGCGGCCACCGTGCGGCGGATGCGGGAATGACTGTGTTTGCTGTTGTGATTCATGAGCGTCTCCTTCTTGTTTCAAAAATTCAGATTCGAAGCAATCTTACTTCTCTTCTGCCTTTGCTGCTTCCTCAGCAGCCTTCTTAGCAGCGGCAGCCTTTTCTGCTGCAGCCTTCTTGGCAGCAGCCTGCTTTGCTTTGATCTCAGCAAGCTCCTTAACCTTTTCCGGGGTATTCCACGGCTCGATGATGTGGCGCGGGCAAGCCTTTGCACACATCTGGCACTTCTTACACTTAGTGTAATCAATAACCGGCAGGTTGCCTTCCATGGTGATGGCACCGAACTTACAGGTCTTTGCACACAGACCGCAGCCGATACAGCCAACCTTGCAGGAATCCATAACTTCCTTGCCCTTCGCCTTGGAGGAGCAATCGATACGGATCGGATTTGCCTGCGGAACCAGAGAAATGATATGCTTCGGACAAGCGGATACACACTTCGAGCATGCAGCACACTTATCTTCGTCTACCTTTGCCACGCCGTTTACAACATGAATGGCGTCAAACGGGCAAGCCTTCTCACAGGTGCCCAGACCCAGACAAGCAAATGCGCAGTCCTTGAAGCCGTTTGCTACACGGATTGCACCGAGGCAGTCGGTGATGCCCTCGTACTGTGCACGGTTCTTGACGTTCTCGCAGGTACCGGAACAGTGTACGTGTGCTACCATCTTCTCGCTCTCGGTCACTTCTACGCCGAGAACCGCTGCGATCTTTTCTGCTGCAGCAGCGCCGCCGACCGGACAGCCGTTAACCGGTGCCTTGCCTTCAACAATTGCGGTTGCCAGACCGTTACAGCCCGGATAACCACAGCCGCCGCAGTTTGCGCCCGGCAGGCACTCCTGTACCGCCGGAATACGCTCATCGACCTCGACCGCAAAGATCTTGGATGCAAATGCAAGGACCAGGCCAAAGACAAGACCCATGATACCCAGTGCCAGCACTGCATAAACAATCGTCATCATTTGTTATTCACTCCTTATTCTTCGACAGTCGGGTTTACCAAATCTTCATGCCGCTGAAGCCAAGGAATGCCATTGCCATCAGAGAAGCGGAGATCAGTGCAATCGGGAAGCCCTCAAAGCACTTCGGGCACTCTGCGGATGCAAAGAGACGCTCACGGATGGAAGCGAACAGCACGATGGACAGCGTGAAACCGATGCCGCCGGTGATGCCGTAGACAACGGACTCAATGAAGTTGTAGCTGTTCTGTACGTTCTGCAGTGCGACACCCAGAACGGCACAGTTGGTGGTAATCAGCGGAAGGAATACGCCCAGCGCCTGATACAGCGCCGGCATAGACTTCATCAGGAACATCTCAACGAACTGTACGAGGGTTGCGATGACCAGAATGAATGCGACTGTCTGCATAAATTCCAGACCCAGCGGAACCAGAATAAAGTTGTTAATCAGATATGTAACTGCGGAAGCCAGACCCATAACGAAGGTTACGGCCATGCCCATGCCAACAGCAGTATCAATCTTCTTGGATACGCCGAAGAACGGGCAGCAGCCAAGGAACTGGGACATGATGAAGTTGTTAATCAGAATCGCACCAAGCGAAATGGATAAAATAGATGTCAGCATGATGCATTATTCTCCTTTCTTCAGCAGCTTCTGCATAACAGCGATGATGCAGCCGAGGGTCAGGAATGCGCCTGCCGGCAGGATCATGATGGTAGCCGGCTGGCTGAATACGGTGATTGCGCCGCCCAGAATGGTGCCAGCGCCCAGCAGCTCACGAACAACCGACATCAGAATCAGGGCGAACGTAAAGCCAAGACCCATAACGAGACCGTCCACTGCGGATGCACCAACGGAATTCTTGGATGCAAAGGACTCTGCACGGCCAAGGATGATACAGTTAACTACGATCAGCGGGATAAAGGTACCCAGGGATGCCGACAGAGACGGGATAAACGCCTGAAGCAGCAGGTCAACCATGGTTACGAAGCCCGCGATGACGGTGATGTATGCTGCGATACGAACCTTGCTCGGGATAATCTTACGCAGCAGGGAAATTACAATATTGGAACAAATCAGTACGGCTGTAGCGGACAGGCCCATGCCGATACCGTTTGTCAAGGAAGTCGAGGTTGCCAGCGTCGGGCACATGCCGATCAGCTGAACCAGTACCGGGTTATTGGTAACCAGGCCTTCCTTCAGACTTTTTGCAAAACTCATGTTTAGGCCTCCTTAACCCTGTTCAGCAGCGAACTGAGCCGCTGCAACAACGCCTTCCGATACAGCACGGGAGGTGATGGTAGCACCGGTCAGTGCATCAATCGAACCGCCGTCCTTGGCAACTGCGACTTCCGTGCCGACCTGGCCAGCGAACTGTGCCTGGAACTCCGGCTCCGTAGAACGAGCGCCCAGACCCGGGGTCTCAGAAGATGCGGAAATAACGGAGATGCCGGTTACCTTGCCATCGCTGTCAATGCCAACCATGGTGTCTACTGCGCCGCCGAAGCCGGTCGGGCCGACTTCTACGCAGTAGCCTGCGTCAGCGCCGTCCTTGGTCATCTTGTATGCGGACAGAATGGTAACGGATGTTGCGTTCTTGGTCTCGGTGGTAACGGTGGTTCCTTCCGGAACGTCGATCTGCTCAGATTCTGCACCCGGCATAACGTTCTCCAGAGAATCCTTGATTTTCTGTGCGTTCTGCTCAGCAATCGGACCTGCGGTTACTGCGTTAACAGCACCCAGAGCCAGAGCGACTACCAGCGTGATGGCGCAAAGGATGCCGCCGAGCTGTACAAATTCATTTTTCTGCTTGCCAGCCATGGATTAGCCCTCCTTCTTCTGCTTTGCCGGTGCACCGAACTTGGTCGGGCGAGTATACTTGTCAATCAGCCATACTGTGGTGTTCATCAGCAGGATGGAGTAGCAAACGCCTTCCGGATAGCCGCCGAAGAAACGGATCATAGTGGTCAGCAGGCCGCAGCCGATGCCGAATACGATCTGACCCTTCTTGGAAACCGGTGTGGTGCTGTAGTCGGTAGCCATGAAGATAGCACCGAGCATCAGGCCGCCGCCGAAGATAGCGTACAGCATGTACTCCAGATGACCATAGCCCTCAGCCGGGAAAATAACAGCCAGAACGGCAACGGTCAGAATGTAAGCTGCCGGAATCTGGATGGTGATAACCTTGCGAACCAGCAGGTAAATGCCGCCGATCAGCAGTGCAATAGCAGAAACTTCGCCCATGGAGCCGCCGGTCACGCCGAGGAATACGCTCAGTGCGCTCGGCAGGTCGCCTTCTGCAGAACCCTTCAGAATTGCCATCGGGGTAGCGGTGGAGACAATGTCTGCGGTGGAGCCCAGACCAACATGGCTGCGAGCTGCAACCCAAGTCGTCATAGCTACCGGCCAAGAAGCCAGCAGGAATGCACGGCCTGCGAGAGCCGGGTTGATGAAGTTCTTGCCAAGGCCGCCGAAGATGCACTTAGCAAAAATGATTGCGATGCCGTCGCCGATAATCAGCATCCAGTACGGAAGCGTTACCGGGCAAACGAATGCCAGCAGCACGCCGGTAACGGCTGCGGACAGATCCATAATAGTATTCTCCTTGCCTACGATCTTGTCGTAGATTGCCTCGAATACCATGCAGGCAATGATGGAAACCGCGGTCATCAGGATGGCGCGCAGTCCAAATACATACGTCGATACAGCGAGGGACGGAATCAGTGCGAGAAGCACGTCCAGCATAATCGACTTGGTATCCTCTTTGCTCTTAATATGAGGGGAGGATGTAATTACTACTTTGCTAAAATCATACATGCCATTCACCCTCCTTACTTGTTCTCAGCCGCAGCCTTGGCAGCTGCTGCCTCAGCTCTGCGCTTTTCCTGTACGCGCATCTTTGCTACGCGGAACTGCTGTACAAGCGGGATTCGTGCCGGACATACATATGCGCAGGAACCGCACTCGATGCAGTCGAGGACATCATATTCCTCGCAGCCTTCCAGATCGTTCTTTGCCGCATACATGTTCATGTATACCGGAGTCAGGTGCATCGGGCAGACGCCTACGCAGCGGCCGCAGCGGATGCAGGTCGGATTCTTGACACGCTTGTCCTCATCGCCGGCCATAGCCAGAAATGCGTTGGTGCCCTTGAGTACCGGAACGTCGGTGGTGAACTGTGCGTTGCCCATCATCGGGCCGCCAGCCAGCAGCTTGTTCGGAGCAGCCTTGAAGCCGCCGCAAGCGTCGATCAGTTCGGTAATCAGGGTGCCGGTGCGCGCTTCCAGATTCTTCGGCTCAGCGACAGCGGAACCGGAAATGGTAACGACGCGGCGGATAACCGGCATGCCCTTTGCAAAGCAGCGGTATACCGCACCGGCGGTGTCTACGTTAAATACAGCACAGCCTGCGTCTGCCGGCAGCTTGCCGGACGGAACCTCGCGGCCTGTAACTGCGTTGATCAGCTGCTTCTCGGCGCCCTGCGGGTAGCGGCACTCCAGCGGAGCCAGCTCGATGACCGGGTCACCTGCAATCAGCTTCTCAATGCCCGCAAAGGTATCCTGCTTGTTGAGCTCGATACCGATGTAAGCCTTCTTGACGCCCATAATCTTTACCAGATAACGAACGCCTTCTACAATCTCCTCCGGACGCTCCAGCAGGAGACGATGGTCGGATGTGATGTACGGCTCACACTCCGCACCGTTGATCAGAATGGTATCGCACTTGCCGATACCGGACTTGATCTTTACGTGTGTCGGGAAGGTTGCGCCGCCGTGGCCAACAATACCTGCGTCCCAGATTGCCTGGATGCGCTCGTCGTTGGACATTGCCTCAAAATCCTTCGGCTTGACAGACTCGTCCAGTCTGTCCTCATGGTCATTCTCGATCACAATCGACAGTACCTTCGAGCCATTCTGATGCAGCATCGGGACAACGTCTACGACCTTGCCGGAAACCGATGCGTGAACCGGAGCGCTGACGAAACCGCCTGCTTCTGCGATCATCTGACCCATGTTTACGATGTCACCCTTCTTCACCAGCGGCTTTGCCGGTGCGCCAATGTGCATCGAAACCGGAAGAATGACCTTGTCAGGTGCCTTCAGGACTTCGATCGGCTTTTTGTTTGTTGCGGCCTTAAATCCCGGATCATTTTTTGTGCCAGGATGGATACCGCCACGAAACGTGTACGCCATTATGGATTCACCTCTCTGTTCATTTTGTGCGGCTTCCATCAGCCGCACGGCAGACAAATACTTGTACTGCGGAACAGCCGTCCCCCCGCAAAATCAGGCACGGCCATCTCGCGTGTTTCGGAATCGTCAGGCAGTTTTCGGCGTTCGCCCATGAAAAATCCACACCTGCACATCCGGCTGGTTCCCCGCAGAATATACAAGCCTTCTGCTGAAACAGCCGTGCTGGCAGATGCCGACAAACACGCTGCGTTGCTCCTGCGGCTGCGCCGCCGATTCCGCTGTGCCCGTTTTTGTTCGAGCACAATTGTATACTTTAGATTATACCGTCATTCCCGCCAGAAACGCAAGGAATTTTGCAAAAAAAATAACACAAATCAACAAGTTTTTTTGCCCCATTCTCGTTAGCATGCGCTCACTTTATGTTTTTTTCGATTTTTTCGTGAATTTTCGTCTTGGCATGCATTGTTTCCTGCATTTTCAGCCATACTACCTCCGCCATTCGAGAAGCAAATTGTTTCAAATTAGACGCCCGCAACAACAAATGCACAAATTTCGTCCAACTTTCTAAGTTCGCTCGTGCAGACTTTGGTTTTTTCGCACAATTCCGTCATTTTTCCGAAAAAATGCAGGAGCTGATGCCAGCTCCTGCGAGATCGTGGTTTTTTTATCAGTCTCGGCGGAAATACGCCGCATCCAGCGCGGATGACAGTTCAATGTCCGCTTCGTTGGCGCTGCTCCGCCGATATACGCCGCAGCTCTCCAGCATCGCCGGATCGCTCTGCCGCAGCGGAATGCGCAGCCGCGCGTGTGTTCCCGTCTGCTCCGTCTGCACATAGACCAGTAGTCCTCCGTGCATCATCGCAATGCGGCGCACATACGGAATGCCAAGTCCCCAGCCGCCCGGCAGGGCATCCGCCTGTTCCCATGTGCTGTTTATGCGCTGCATCACGGCATCCGGAATGCCGGCGCCGTCATCATCTACGCGAAACGTCACACTGTTTTCCGCTATTTCGACTGACACCGTCACGTGCACCTGTTCGCCGCCGTGCCGCAGGCTGTTGGACACAAGCGACAGAATGGCAGCACACAGCAGGTGCGTATCCGCCTGCATCTTCTCATCACCCTGCGGCGCAATCACCCGAATTTCCGCATGCCGTTTCAGTTGCTTGCGCAGTTCCTTTATAAAGGAAGAAACGCTGCGCTCTTTCCACTGCATGCCTTCCGGCGCACCGGCGAGCAATTCCAAATGGCCGATACTGCGCAGCATGCGATACGCCTCCCGCCGAATTTCCGCCGCAATATCCGGCTGCTCCAGCCTGTCCAAACGATCCGCCTGAATGAGCAGATTGGCCGCGCGGTCGCGCAAATCCGCCGTCGCCAAAGTGATGCCCGCTGTGTTGCGCTGCGCTTCTGCAAATACCAGCACCGCCCCGCTTTCCACCGGTATGACGCGCATGTTCCACTGTCTGCCATCGAGTAGCACCAGCTGCTCCTGTTCTGTGTGCTGCGCCATGCACTGCCGAATGAGCTGGCCGGCCTCGTGGGGAAGAAAGCTCTCGACACAGTAGAACGCGCGCTCGGCAAACAGCCTGCCGCCCGCTTTGGTCTGTCCCAGTACCATCAGCGCTTGTGAGACATGCACCGCCGGGCACTGCTCACCGCACAGTCCGCGGCAAACAGCCCGTAAAATCTCCGGCGTCTGCTGCGCGAAAAACACATCGTCTTCCCGATTCGACAACATCCGTTCGTTTCTCGTCTCTTTTTCCATCGCACGCGCTCCTCTCTCTAATTTTCGTCAATATATGACAGTCATTTTTCCTACATTATAGCAGAAATTATACTGTCCTGAACATGAGATATGAAATTATTTTTATTTTTCGCTGCATTTTATACAAATCTGTCATTGCGGAAATGTTTTTTTCCGTGTATAATGAAGTCGTTCCAGTAAAACAGGATTTTATATTCAATAAGGAGGATATTACTACTATGGGTATCAAAGTAGGTATCAACGGCTTTGGCCGTATCGGCCGTATGGTTTTCCGTGCTGGTCTGGACAACGAAAACATCGAGTTCCTGGGCATCAACGACCCGGGCATGACTCCGGATTACATGGCTTACATGCTGCGTTACGACACCATGCATGGTCAGTACACCGGTGACATCTCCTACACCGACAACTCCATCATTGTAAACGGCAAGGAGATCAAGGTATTCGCTGAGTTCAAGCCGGAGCAGATTCCGTGGGGCGAGATCGGCGTAGAGTACGTTGTTGAGTCCACTGGTTTCTTCCTGACTCAGGAAGCTGCTAAGGGCCACATCGAGGCTGGCGCTAAGAAGGTTATCATGTCCGCTCCGTCCAAGGATTCCACTCCGATGTTCGTATACGGCGTAAACCAGAACGTTTACACCAAGGACATGCAGTTCGTTTCCAACGCTTCCTGCACCACCAACTGCCTGGCTCCGATCGCTAAGGTTCTGGACGAAGCATTCGGCATCAAGGAAGGCCTGATGACCACCGTTCATTCCACCACCGGCACCCAGAAGACTGTTGACGGCCCGTCCAAGAAGGACTGGCGCGGCGGCCGTGCTGCTTCCGGCAACATCATCCCGTCTTCCACTGGCGCTGCAAAGGCTGTAGGCAAGGTTTACCCGAAGCTGAACGGCAAGCTGACCGGTATCTCCATGCGTGTTCCGACCCTGGACGTATCTGTTGTTGACCTGACCGCTAACCTGGTTAAGCCGGCTTCCAAGGAAGACATCTGCGCTGCTATGAAGAAGGCTTCTGAGACTCCGATCGAAGAGGGCGGCCTGAAGGGCGTTCTGGGCTACACCGAGGATGCAGTTGTATCTTCTGACTTCCTGGGCGATGCTCGCACCTCCATCTTTGATGCTACCGCTGGCGTTTACCTGACCGACAACTTCGTAAAGGTAATTTCCTGGTACGACAACGAGTGGGGCTACTCCAACAAGCTGCTGATGCTGCTGCAGCACATGGCTAAGGTTGACGCTGAGTAATCCTTCCTTACTGAAAATTTTTATCAGGCTTTCTCTCCGGAGAAAGCCTGATTTTTTTCTACCCTCAGCATTCCCTCTGCCTGTATTTTGTATGCCGTTTCCGTTGCGTTTCACACGGCACCATGTTACAATATACAAAATACTGCGGGCGTTCCCGCCCGAACACAGAGGGGTTTTATTATGAAAAAGAGACTGACCGCCGGTTTGCTGGCTGTATGCCTGCTGACCGGTCTGACCGGCTGCAGCAGCGACCAATTGACAGAACAGGTTACTGACAAGCTGCTTTCTTCCGACGATGGCATCGCCTTCGCTGTAGATAAGCCGGTCAAAGACGATTCCATGACGCTGACCGTTCGCTCGATCACGCTGTCTGACGCTGTGTATGCACCGCTGACCACGGACAGCGAGGGCGCATACACAGCGTATTACACAGAGGACGGCACGGGAAAAGAGCAGGATGCCGACAAAGATTCTGTGTATTTAGACTGCACCGCGGATATCAAAAACACCGGCGATCAGGCGCTCGATCTGGAGGATGATTTGTTCTTCTACGCCATCACCGGCGGCAAGGTATACGGCGATTACATGGCGTTTACGGAATCCGACGGCGGCGCAAAGCTTGCCGATGCGGATACGCTGGATGTCGGAAAAACCGCCCGCGTCCATTACGCCATCATCCTCCCTGACGATGTTGACGCAAACGCGCTGGACGTTGCTTTTATGCTCCCGTCCGCGGAAACCGTTTACCGCGTTGCATTTCCGAAGCTCGCCGTCACAGACCGCTCCCTGCCGGTCGGCGGTGCTGTGAAAACCAACAGTGGCGCCATGCTGACCATCGAATCCGCCAAGCTCGTCTCCTCCATCGATCCGGTCACCAGTGCAGGCGGTGACACGTCGGTTCAGCTCATGGAGGGCGGAAACATGGTGGATGTCGTGCTGACCATCCAAAACAACAGCGATACGGATTTACCGCTCGGCACATTGTTCAGCGGGCGCATGACGATGGATTCCATCAGCCGCTTGGGCACACCGCTGCTGGAAGCGGATATGGATCTTCAGTACACCGGTTCCATTCCTGCCGGAACCAGTGCAACCGCACATCTGGTATTTGACGCGGACGGCATGTCCCGTGATTTACAGGCGACCGATTCGTATTACTTATATGCGGACGGCGTATATTATCCCATTGTCATTGAGCAATAAGGCAACAAAAGAGCCGAAAGTCATCGACTTTCGGCTCTTTCTTTATTTTCTGTTACAGTCCCATGGATTTTTTGAGCGCTTCCAGCTCGGCATCCACCGCCGTATTCGATGCGCCCTTGCTGTACTTTTCTTCCAGCGCCTTGGCTTCATCGACCGGTTCCGTGTTCAGCGCTGCCATCGCATTGGCTTCATCAAGCATTCGGTTCGCCTTGTCCTCCATGCGGTCAAATGCGCCCATCGCGCCGTGTGCTTTATCGGCATTGGACGTGATTTTATTCATGCGCTCCTGCGTCTTGGCCACGGAAACCGTTGCTTTGATGGTTGCGCGGCGCGCTTTCAGCGCTTCAATGTCACTCACGAGCTTGTCGTGCATCTGGCGCATCTTGACGGCATTTTCATGTGCCGCCGTGTATGCCGTCACCAGACCGGCACCCGCACTCTCCAGCTGCTGTTTCTTTGCCAAAAAGACCTTTGCATCGCCTTCGTTGCCCGCCAGCAGTGCCTGCTTGGCGAGATCTTCATACCGTGCGGCTTCTGCCTGATTTTCTTCCATCAGCCGTCTGGTGCGCGTCTCCTCTGCCATGACACCGGCAGTTTCTTTTTTGACCTCTGCAAGGTTTTCGTTAAGCTCGCGCAGGTACTGGTCGATCATCTTGGACGGATCTTCCATCTTGTCAAGCACAGCATTGACATTTGCCTGTACAATGTCTCCAAATCTCGAAAGAATGCCCATAGTTTCCTCCTTTTCCGTTCGAAAAAATTATTTTTCGTCCTTTTTCTCGTATTTTTTCGCAAGATTTTCCGCTTCGTCCTCATCGCTGAATTTGTCCAGCGGCGTTTGCAGAATATCTTCCATCTCTTTATCGCGGCGGCGCTTTTCCGCGCGCGCCTTTTCCCGCCAGCGATACAGCAGGAAAACAACCGCAACGACAGCCGCTGCAATCACAAAGACGATGATCACGGTCGGCGTCTGCGACTTGGTCACGGTCATAATGCGTTCGCCGGTCTTTTGGAATGCGGTCGAGAAAAACTCCTCGTCCTCCATGTCGCTGCTGTAATAGCGATCCAGATAATCCGCCAGCACGCTGACTGCTTCGCTGTCCATAATCGTCTTTGCCTGCGAGCCGACGGCATAGCCGCAGTTGTAACTGCCGCTGCCGGTATCACAGAACACCAACAGAAAATGTCCTTCGTCTGTGAACAGCTTATCATATTCCTGCTCGGCAAATTGCTGCAGCTCGGTCGTGCTCGGTGTGGTGCTGCCGTTGAAATCCTTGAGAATGTACAGATACGGCTGCACGCCTGTGCGCTTGTAAAAATCTTTCATGCCGCTGGTCAGCTCATTTTTGTTGCTGATCCAGCCCGCTTCATCGGTATAATACGCAGTTTCTGTGACAGCGCTGGCTGGCAGTGCTTCGCGCTGCACCGTCGATTTGGTCACGGAATCCGACGAGCCGCCCAGCGCGGCGGAAAAAATACCCAGCGCAAAAACCAAAAGAATCACAATCAGGCAGCCAATGCCGCAGCCGTTGTTATTTTGATTGTTGTTGCTCGGCGGTCGATGTCCGCCTCCCCCGCCGCCTCTGCGGTCGTTGAGCAAGCTGCCGATAACCATGCCTTCCCAAAATCCGCTGCTTCCGTGATGGCTTGGCGGTCCGGGTGGCGGCCCTCCGAATCCACCGCCAAATCCGCCTTGTCCGCTGCGTCCGCTGCCGAAACCACCGCCGCTGAAGCCGCCGCTGTCTCGACCGCCTCCGCTAAAACCGCCGCCGCTGAAGCCGCCTCCGCCGCCTCCTGCACCAGATCTTCCCATTGTCTCTCCTCCTGTCTCTCTTTCGTGTCCGTATGTGTGTACTTTTATTTAATCATACGCCCAAACAAAAAGCAAGCAACGCACGGAATAGAGATGTAAATGTTTTGTGAAATACGAATTTGCCTTGACAAACACAAGAGAATCACATATACTATAGCCATAATTCACCAATCAGGTGATTGGCAAGAAAGGCAGGTGAATATGAATGAGCACACATGCATTATCCAATACCGAACAGCGTTTGATGAATATTTTTTGGAAGGAAAACGCACCGCTGACCAGTGCGCAGATTGGCAAACTGGCATCTGATACCAATTGGAGCGCCAATTATATCCATAAAATGTTACAATCTCTGCAAAAAAAGGGATTTTTGACGGTCTGCGGCATGGTACAGGAAGGTTCTCACTATTCCAGACAATTTTTGCCCTGCTTCGATAAGGAGCAATACATTTCGGATCTGTTGGAAAATCAGGGGGTTACAGCAGCATCCTTTGCAAAAATTGCCGTAGCTTTTGTCAAAAAAGCTGCCCAAAAAAAGGAACGCGTATCCGAACAGGATACCGCTCTGCTGGAAGAATTGGAAAAGATGATTGAACAATACGAATCGGAGGATACAGGGGATGATTGATATGCAGCTGAATTTCTATTCCGGCTTTTCTGCGGTGATATGGAGCAGCATCTTTATCTCTGTACTCTACCTGTTTCGGCGCACCATGCCTAAAACAAATTTTCTAGGATTTTCAAGCCTGATTGCGCTTTATCTCTGTGGTGTGCTCCGTATATTTTTCCCATTTGAATTGCCGCATACAACGATTATTGACAGCTATTCTATGCGCATGTACGCAGCATTCTGGGATTGGTTGTTTTACAAAAAATTCTTTATTCCGTTGGGAATTGTCTCGCTTTTTGTCTCCTGTCTTTTGCTGCTCCGGTATTTTTACCAATATTTTCGCATGTCACGAAGCATTCGCAAGTATGCAGCGCCTTGGGATGTCCGCACAGACGAACAATTCCAAGAAATCCAAGCGCAAAGCAAGCACAAAATGTGTGCAAGCGGTCATATCGTCAAAAACTTGCGTTCTCCGTTTAGTCTCGGTGTTTTTCGTAAAATCATCGTTCTTCCCGATGAAGCATACTCGGAGGAACATCTGCGATATATTCTGCTGCACGAATACACCCATTTTCTATATCACGATACACTGCTAAAAACACTGGTAGAGATTTTCTGCATCATGTTCTGGTGGAATCCCGTGGTATATCTGCTAAAAAGAGATTTGGAACAGCTGATAGAACTGCGGTGTGACAGCTCTGTCTCCCGCCGTCTCTCCAAGCAGCAGCGTGCAGAGTATCTCCGAACCATGCTTTCTACCTTGCAGCATGCCTGTGCCCAAAAACAGACACCGTATTCTACGACTGCATTTTCTTACAAACATGCAGACTATGACATCAAAGAACGCTTTGACGCCGTGATGCACGGCGAAAGTAAACTATCACATATTCCTATGGTTGTTTGCACGTTGCTTCTCTTTGTCTCTCTCTTTCGCATCTCGTATGCTTTTCAGCTTCAGCCATTATATAATACACCGCCAAGCACTGAGACAAATACCATTGATTTGCATCCACAACACACTATACTTCGGAAAGAATTTGACGGAACGTATCAATTATATTTAGACGGGGAATGGTTTTTTGATCTTACGGAACAGGAATTTGCCATATTTCAAACCACAGAAACCCCAATCGCAGACAATACAAAGATTTTTCAGAATATTCCCAGTATTCATCTGGAAGGAGAATAAGTATGTATAAAAAACTTCTTTTCAGAAAAAATTTACAGTTACTTTGCGCAAAAAGGGTGGTAAAGAAGTTGGTTCCTTTAGCGGATATACAAAATCCATTGGGAAAACAGGTAAGTTTACTTATAGTGCAGACGCATCAAAAACATTTACCAATCTAGATTCAAAAAGCTTATACTATCTGTATATTACGAAAACCTCTGATGGAGAATACGCCGACTTGAGCGGCACAGTGAGTGCAGGTTAATCTGCAATGTACCAAAGGGAGAATCAGTATGAATTTCAAATCAAAAAACATAAAGTTGCTTTTTGTCGTCCTTTTTGTCCTATATGTAATCGCCGTCGTTCTTCTCAAGGTCATCAGGCCCCTATCGCCGCATTGGGATGATTGGTCTTTGCAATATGACTGGAATCCTCTCATAGATCCGTACACTTGGAAGATTCAGTGGTCAAACTATCTTGCCAATATCGTTCTGATGATTCCCGGCGGATTTTTCACTAGATTTTTCGTAAAAAACAACGTGGTTTTCGGAGCAATCTGCATTGTCAGCTGTTTTTTGCTCGAATGGCTGCAGCCGTTAATTTGCTCCGGTGTGTTTGACATGAGTTCTGTCATTCTCTCTGTTGTTGGTTTTGTACTTGGCGGTCTTGCACTGCATTGTATCCGCAATCATACATCGGGAAAGTTATCATGAAAAAACGACTGATTGTTCTCGCCGTTCTTATCGCTGTGCTTCTCGCGGCAGAATGGCAGGTAAAAAGCAACTACGCAGTATCCTCTGTCAGCGCAGATGGTCACTGGCAGATTGCCAACTATGCCAATGTGGCTGACCCGAAGAACACTTGGGACGGCGTCTTATATTATTACGGAGACAACGCACCGGACACTGTTACCATTCGTCCTGATACCGAAAAATCACCGTATGCCCTTGAAAAAGCATCTGTGACTATACCGCTCCGTCTGATTCAGTTCCTGTCCGGTCAAAAACAGCCCACCGCCATGTATCCGTATCTATCTATGGGCGAACCGCACCCGAATTGCGGCGTTTCTATCTTAGGCGAAAACAATCAGCCGACCGCAACAATCTCCGGCCCGTAACCTCGTCTCTCCCTTTGGGAGAGATGGCGCGCAGCGACAGAGAGGGCTGGCTCCCTTGTGAGGGAGCTGGATTGCCGCCTTGCGGCAAGACTGAGGGAGTTTGTCAGATTGACAGGATACGCATAAGATTTGCCCTGATACGAATTTGTCCGCGTCCTGCCCTCTCAGTCGTTTGCCGTGCAAACGACAGCTCTCCCAAAGGGAGAGCCGAGAAGCCGGTGCAAGCTGAGAGCCTGACGAATCATGAAGACTCTCAGACAGACTTGCGCGCGCTGCTCCTTCCGTCGCGGCTTGCGCCGCGCCACCTTCCTCAAAGAGGAAGGCGATCAAAAATCCCCCTTCGCGTGAAGGGGGATTATCCTTTGATTTACTTTTTCAGCACTTCCTGAATCGCCTCGACCAGTTCCGGCTTATCGCGCAGACCAATCAGCCGCTTGACTTCCTTGCCTTCCGAATAAATGCTCACAGTCGGAATTGACACAACGCGGTGCAGCAGCGCCAAAGTCGGCTGTTCATCAATGTTGATCTTACCGACACGAATTTTGCCGCAGTACTCCTGTGCCAGTTCTTCGATGGTCGGAGACAGCATCCGGCACGGGCCGCACCAATCTGCCCAGTAATCCAGCAAAACCGGCTTGGATGCGTTGACAACTTCTTCTTCGAAGTTTTCCTGTGTAATATGTAATATTGTAGCCATGTTCCTCTTCGTCCTTCCTAAAACGCGCGGCCTGCTTGCAATCTACTGCAAATGCGGTATAATAATAGCACTGCACCTCATGCAGAGGCCGTTTGCATTGGGTATTATATATTACCTATCTATTATACCCCGTTTTTATCAAAAATGGAAAGGTTTTTTGAATTATGACAGATTTTTTCCACCCGCTGATGAGTGAACAAGCACTCAAGCAGTGCAGCTCTCTGGCGCTTGCTCATATGGGCGACAGTGTCTATGAACTCATGACCCGCGGATACCTCATTCACTCCGGTCTTGTCACCAACAAGAATCTGCACCGCAAAACCATTCATCTGGTTTGTGCCGGCGCGCAGGCAGCCGGTTCACAGGCGATTTTGCCGATGCTGACCGAGGACGAACAGACTATTTTCCGTCATGGCCGCAATGCCAAACCGAAAAGCACGCCGAAATCCTCCTCCGTTGCAGAATACGCCCTTGCAACAGCAGTTGAAGCGCTGTTTGGCTGGCTGTATCTGCAAGGCTCGTATGACCGGCTCAACGAATTATTCACAGTCTTGCTCCCAGCCGCACAGGAATGGGCAGACAACCAGAGACCAACCCGCCGCGGCTGATGCCACAGCGGGTTTTCGTCTGTCTGTGCCGTTAAGAAAACGACGGGTTGTTCTTGTTGCGGCTGTTTTTCTGATTCTTCGCCTGCTGGGTGCTGCTCTGCGGATTCTGGGACTGAGCGGAGTTTTTCTGTTTTCCCGAATTGCTGCTGTTGTTATGGCACATTTCTGTGTCACCTCGCTTTCTTTTTCCCTTAGTATGGCCATGGATTGTGAAAATATACAGTTGCCAATTATCTGTTCCAATGTTATAATTAGGTGTTGTACACAACGGAATTTTTAATAAAATCAGCATGATTTTACGATTATATGGAGGTATCATCCAATGTCTGGACATTCGAAATGGAATAATATCGCAAAGCGCAAGGGCGCAAACGATGCAAAGAAAGCAGCAATCTTTACCAAGATTGGCCGTAAGATGGCTGTAGCAATCAAGGAAGGCGGCTCCAACAACCCGGACAACAATGCAAAGCTGCGCGACTGCATCGCAGAAGCAAAGGCAAACAACGTCCCGAACGACAACATCAAGCGCATGCTCGACAAGGGCAACCAGAGCAATGTTTCTTACGAATCCAACACGTACGAGGGCTACGGTCCGTCCGGCATCGCTGTTATCTGCGAGACCCTGACCGACAACCGTAACCGTACCGTTGCTGACGTCCGCCACTACTTCGACAAGTACGGCGCAGGTCTCGGCAATGCCGGCTGTGTATCTTGGCAGTTCGAGCAGAAGGGCGTTCTGATTATCGAGCGCGGCGATCTGGATGAGGACGAAACCATGATGACGGTTCTCGATGCCGGTGCCGATGACTTCCAGGCTGATGAGGACTGCTTCCAGATCTACACTGCTCCGGAAGATTTCTCTGCTGTCCGCGATGCACTGACCGAAGCAGGCTTTGAGTTCGCACAGGCTGAAATCCAGATGGTTCCGCAGAACACCATCACGCTGGAGAGCCAGGAGGATATGGCACAGCTGCGCAAGCTGCTGGACAGCCTCGAGGACAACGACGACGTACAGCACGTATGGCACAACTGGGAGAACGAGGACGACTACGAGGAGTAATCGGCTTTCCCCAAATAACGAACGAAACTCCCCTGAGAGCACAGCTCTCGGGGGAGTTTTTGTGTCTTGCTTACCTGTGCGCACAGACCAAACTCGTCTCTCCCTCCGGGAGAGATGTCGCGCAGCGACAGAGAGGGCTTGTACCAGTCATAAATTCTCTCAGATTTACCGGATACGAACTTGTAAGACTCAACCCTCTCAGTCATTTGCCTTGCAAATGCCAGCTCTCCCGAAGGGAGAGCCAAGAAGGCTCCATCTTTGAGGGAGCTGGATTCGCCGTAGGCGAAGACTGAGGGAGCAGCCAATTCGCCCTGATGAATTAGGGTAATTCTGATACAGACTTGTTCACGTGCTGCTCCTTCCGTCACGGCTAACGCCGCGCCACCTTCCTCAAGGAGGAAGGCTTTGGGCTTATTTTGAAAAATTTTATGTTGTCTCATTTCACTGGCAAAATAGATACCAATTTATTCAATACGTTCCGTTCATTTTTATCTAGGTGAAGAATTATTGCATCTCGCTCTGACAATCCTAATAAGAAATCAGCCGAAACATCAAAAATACAAATAAAACGAATCAATACAGCACATGATGGGTCATACTTTCCTGTTTCATACGCTGACATAGCACTAACAGAAACACCAACCTGCTTGGCAAGCTGTTTCTGAGTCAGGTTGTATTTTCTCCGTATATATTTCATCCGTTCTCCAACATTTATCATTCTATCCACCTTTTTTGCCCCAATTATACTCTATACGTCTAATTAAGTCAAATGCGTCGTGGACGAAATACGCCGAATTCGTTCATAATAGTTGATATTCTAGGAATTACGAGGCATACTTATGAACTTCAAGTCCGGTGGAAAAGCAATCCAACAACTTCGCAAGCAAAAGAATTTGACACAGGAACAACTCGCTGAGCAAGTTGCTCTTTCTTCTAATACGATTTCTCGCATAGAACGCGGATTGCTCATGCCCTCTGTAGCAACACTCTGCGATTTATGCAATGCATTGGAAACCAGTGCGGACAACATTCTCGCCGCATATATTCATGCAGACAGTGCGATCCGTTGGTCTCCGCTCGCAGAACAATTGCAAGCTCTTTCTCCGAAAAAACAAGAACAGGTAGAACGTATGTTAGCCTGCTTGCTGGAAATCCTCTAACTCTTGCCTTTTCCCCGCAGGATATGCTATACTAAAACAGAACAGAAACCAAAATAGCTCCCTCACTAGGGAGCTATTTTCCAATTTGTTTGTACAAGAGGAGGTATCTTCATGTATCATCAGATTTCACGCCTGCTGCGCGCCGCGTGCGCATACAACGGCGCCGATCCGGCACGCAACCAGCATCTCATCAAGGTACACAACTACACCCGTATGATCGCAGACGGCGAACATTTGGACGCACACACCCAGTTCGTGCTGGAAGCCGCCGCCGTGTTGCATGACATTGGCATTCACGAAGCGGAGCGCATCCATCATTCGTCTGCCGGACAGTATCAGCAGATGGAAGGTCCTGCCGTGGCACGAAAAATTCTTGCAGATTTTCCGTTTGAACAAGAGGACATCAATCGCATTTGCTGGCTCATCGCACACCATCACGTGTACAAGCCGATTGACGGCATCGACCATCAGATTTTGCTTGAAGCGGATTTTTTGGTCAACGCGTTTGAAGAACCGTACACAGAGCCGCAAATCCAGCAGTTTTATGAGACTGTCGCCGCAACAAAGACCGGCAAAGAACTGCTGCGCACGCATTATTCCTCCTGACGGAACACGCACAGCCAAATACAGGGCTTGCTTGTATAGCTGACGCGGTGGCGGCAATGCGCCGGAAGATACGCCGTATCGCCTGCATGTAGTCTCTGTTTGCTGCCGTCGGCATAGGTCAGTTCCCCGATGCCCTGCAGGACGCATACCCATTCATCTTCGGTCTGGTCATACCAGCCGGATGTCTGTCCGTTGGAAACAATGCGTTCGATGCGTGTTTTTCCCGTCAATAAAATTTCCGTCAGTTCCTGTTCCGGCAACTGTTCCGGTATGTCAAATAAATTCATAGTTTCCTCCAGAAAGGATGTATGTTATGTCTGAAATTCAGAACAATACGTTTACTTGTCCGCAGTGCGGAGAAGATGGCCCGCTCCAGATGTGGACGAGCATCAATGTCGCACACGATCCGGATGCGCGCCGCCGCATTGAAGATTTGTCTGTTTTCGAATGGACTTGCCCAAACTGCAAAAAGACAGCGCTGGTACTGCATCCCTGTCTGTATCATGACCCTGCCAATGAATTCATGGTATGGTTCGCACCGGACGGAGAAGTCGCAGAAGATACCCGCGATTTTTCTCAGCTCAATGACTACACGCTGCGCACCACCAAAACCCCGAACGAATTCCGCGAAAAAATCAATATTCTGGAGCGGCATTTGGATGACCGCGCATTGGAGCTGACCAAGCTCATCCTCATCATGCAGCTGTCCCGCGACAATGTGGACGTCGTAGACGTCGTATTCCACAGCATAGATACTTCCGGCCGCTTTGTATTTGTTCTCGTACATCCGGACGGCGTCGAGCAGTATCTGCGTCTTCCGCCGGAGACATATCAAAAGTTCGCCAACGATGTGCGCGATTATCTGTATACACCGGCGCGCGGTTTCCAGACCATTGACCTGAATTGGGCAAAGGATTCTCTGGAATTGCTCAAGGATATGCATTGATTGACATTGGCTCTCCCAAAAGGAGAGCCTTTTTTTATGCGCCGCATTTTCAGCCATGTGATAGCATCACTCTTTTGTTAGCGTATCGCACTGCGAGTGTCCTGTCAACAGATTGGCAGCAAAAAAGGCGCCCCGCTCGCGCGGGACGCCTTCTCTGTATCGTGTTATTTAGGCAATTGGGTAATTACTCAGCAACCTTAACCCAAGCACCGCCGTTGCGGCAGGACTCGGTTGCAGCAGCAGCCATCAGTACCGGACGCAGGCCATCGTATGCGCCAACTACGGTCGGCTTGTCGTTTACGATGGAATCGATGAAGTACTTAATCTGCTCGATGAATGCATCGTTGTAACGCTCCAGGAAGAACCACTTCGGCTTCTCGGATACTGCACCGTCAACAGTGGTGATGGTAGCGGTAGAGTTCAGATCGTTCTTGTCAGAAGCCATGCCCTTAGAGCCGAATACTTCTACTCTCTGATCGTAGCCGTATACTGCCTGACGGGAGTTGTTGATAGTTGCGATAGCGCCGTTTGCCAGCTTCATGGTAACAACTGCGGTATCTACATCCGGAATACCGGACTCTTCCTGCAGGTTCGGGTTAACCAGACAGGAACCTACTGCGGAAATCTCTACTGCCTCAGAACCAGACAGGTAACGAACCATGTCGAAGTCATGGATCATCATATCATAGAAGATGCCGCCGGATACTGCTACGTAAGATGCCGGTGGTGGCTCCGGATCGCGGGAAGTTACGTTGATGTAATGCGGATCGCCAATCTTGCCTTCCTTCACTGCATCAGCAACTGCCTTGTGGTTGTGGTCGAAGCGGCGGTTGAAACCTACCTGGAACTTTACGCCCTTCTCTTCTACCAGTGCCAGCAGCTTCTTGATCTTCTCGATATCATAGTCGATCGGCTTCTCGCAGAATACGTTCTTGCCAGCCTTTACTGCTTCCATGGAAACCTCACAATGGGTATCGGTGGAAGAGCAAACCATTACTACGTCAACGTCCGGATTGGTTACAACGTCCATATAGTTGGTGGATACGTTGGTGATGCCGCGCTCTGCCAGCCACTCACGTGCGCCGGACTTATCCAGCATCGGATCTGCTGCAGCTACTACCTCAGCACCGTCGATGTTGTTAAGCAGATTGTTGATGTGCAGCTTACCAATTCTGCCGCAGCCAACGACACCAAACTTTACATTTGCCATAAGACATTCTCCTTTTTTATGATAGAAAATAAATGATTGTTCTGTATGTTGAGAGTCGCATCCAGCGGCATAGTTGCCGCCGGATGCTATGGAGAGAGCGCACGAAAAGATCGTGCCGTGTTATCAAAATTATGCGGCAATGCCAATCGGAGAGAAGAAGATATAAATGCCGACAGCAATGGCAATGCCTATGATGCAGACGATGTGCCGATACTTCCACGGTGTCAAATCAACGGTACCATCCTCCGGAGCCTTCCACTCTTCCACTGCCTTGAACTTGTTGAGATACATCATGATGAGCAGCTCAATGACGAACATCACAGCAATGGCATACAGATAATGAATCGGCTCACCGCTGGTCGGATAGCACGGCTTGATAATCATAAATGCGCCGTAGCATACCACATGAACAACGGTAATCAGGAACGGGGTGTATTTCGGAACGCGGCGGAAGACAATCGCGCCGAGCACGGTAAACAGAATCGGCATCGAAACGAACTGCGACAGCGAGTTCAGGAAAGTCGTAATGCCATTTGCGTACATAACGAACGGAGCAATGATAATTGCAATCACACCTGCAATCGTCGCATAGATCTTTGCCACGCGAACATAGAACACATCGGTCTTGCCCGGGCACAGGATCGGACGGAACAAGTCCAGAGTAAACATCGTTGCTGCGGAGTTCAATACCGAGTTAAACGAGGACAAAATCGCACCGAACAGAACTGCCGCAAAGAAGCCCATAATCGGTTTCGGCACAACAGCGGAAACCAGTGCCGGATACGCAAAGTCAATGGCACTGCTGCCTGCTGCCTGGATTTTATCCTGAATAGACGGCAGGAAGTAAGCGATGACACCCGGCAGAACCAGATAGAAAAAGCCAAGCGTTTTGAGGAATCCACAGAAAATTGCGCCCTTCTGTCCTTCCTTCAGAGATTTTGCAGCCAGTGCACGCTGTACGAACGACTGGTTGCAGCACCACCAATACAGATTGTTGAACAACATGCCAGTGAAAATCAGAGGCCATGGCAAAGCCGGTTCTCCGGCATCCCACGCGGCCCATGCATTGAGCTTTGCCGGTTCAGTCTGTACCATGTACTGGAATCCGGCGATAATACCGCCGCCGGAAGTCTCTTTGCCCAGCAGAGCCAGACCAAGGAACGGAATCATCAGACCGCCGATAATTAAACCAATACCATTGATGGTGTCGGACACGGCAACCGCTTTCAAGCCGCCAAAGATCGCATAGCAACCGCCGATAATACCAATGACGACACACAGAACAGCAACTGCGCTGAACTTGCTCAAATTGAAGATAGCAGAAATATCAAAGATATTTTCAAATACAACCGCACCGGAGTACAGAATAACCGGCAGATTCAAAATCGAATACATGATAACGATAACCAATGAAAACATAGTTCTCGTTTTTCTGCCGAATCGCGCTTCCATCAGCTGCGGCATCGTCGTTGTTCCCATCTTCAAATACGTCGGCAGGAAGAAATATGCCAACGCAAACAGGGTAAACAGCGAACCTACTTCCCAGCCAATCGGGCTCATATTAGAGCCCCAGCCCTGACCATTGGTTCCGACCAGCTGCTCCGCCGACAGATTGGTCAAGAGCAAGGAACCTGCAATAACAACGCCCGGCAGGCCGCGTCCTGCGAGGAAATAGCCCTCTGCCGTCTCCAGATTATCTCCCTTGGTTTTCCACGCAGCCACAACGGCTACCAATACAGTGAAAAACAGGAAGCTAATCGCTATCCATCCAAACGAACTAAAAAAACTCATATAAATCACACTCTTTTCTATAAATCCAATTCTCCTATATTTTCTTTCACGCGTGTTCCTTTCGGTAGTTTCATGATACTACTTTTCGTGCTTTTGTTCAACAGAATCGAGCAAGTATCATTTTTTCGTGCAAAATCCCGTAAATTTGCACAATGTTACAAGGAAATTCTCGTTACACGCGCCAATATTCCGTACTTTTGAGTGACATTTTTGTTTTTTTAGCCCGTTTTCCGTGCATTTGCACGAAAAACGTTTTTGATTCTTTGTATGCAAAAAAGGCGCCCCGCTCACGCGGGACGCCTTCTCTGTATCGTGTTATTTAGGCAATTGGGTAATTACTCAGCAACCTTAACCCAAGCACCGCCGTTGCGGCAGGACTCGGTTGCAGCAGCAGCCATCAGTACCGGACGCAGGCCATCGTATGCGCCAACTACGGTCGGCTTGTCGTTTACGATGGAATCGATGAAGTACTTAATCTGCTCGATGAATGCATCGTTGTAACGCTCCAGGAAGAACCACTTCGGCTTCTCGGATACTGCACCGTCAACAGTGGTGATGGTAGCGGTAGAGTTCAGATCGTTCTTGTCAGAAGCCATGCCCTTAGAGCCGAATACTTCTACTCTCTGATCGTAGCCGTATACTGCCTGACGGGAGTTGTTGATAGTTGCGATAGCGCCGTTTGCCAGCTTCATGGTAACAACTGCGGTATCTACATCCGGAATACCGGACTCTTCCTGCAGGTTCGGGTTAACCAGACAGGAACCTACTGCGGAAATCTCTACTGCCTCAGAACCAGACAGGTAACGAACCATGTCGAAGTCATGGATCATCATATCATAGAAGATGCCGCCGGATACTGCTACGTAAGATGCCGGTGGTGGCTCCGGATCGCGGGAAGTTACGTTGATGTAATGCGGATCGCCAATCTTGCCTTCCTTCACTGCATCAGCAACTGCCTTGTGGTTGTGGTCGAAGCGGCGGTTGAAACCTACCTGGAACTTTACGCCCTTCTCTTCTACCAGTGCCAGCAGCTTCTTGATCTTCTCGATATCATAGTCGATCGGCTTCTCGCAGAATACGTTCTTGCCAGCCTTTACTGCTTCCATGGAAACCTCACAATGGGTATCGGTGGAAGAGCAAACCATTACTACGTCAACGTCCGGATTGGTTACAACGTCCATATAGTTGGTGGATACGTTGGTGATGCCGCGCTCTGCCAGCCACTCACGTGCGCCGGACTTATCCAGCATCGGATCTGCTGCAGCTACTACCTCAGCACCGTCGATGTTGTTAAGCAGATTGTTGATGTGCAGCTTACCAATTCTGCCGCAGCCAACTACGCCAAACTTTAAATTTGCCATGACCTTTTCTCTCCTTGTCTATACTTGTTAAATCAAGCTAGAAATCTGGATACCCGCGCGTGCAGGCATCCAGTTTTCATCTAATTAAGTGATTCTGTTTCTTACTTAGCCATCAGGTCAGTGATGTACTCGTAAGCCATCTTTGCGTACTTGAACGGGTTAGCCTTAGCCGGATCCTGCTCAGCCTCAACCATGATCCAGCCCTCGTAACCGATCTCGTCCAGCTTTCTCAGAACCGGCTCGAAGTCTACGCAGCCTTCCGGATCGCCCGGAACGGTGAATGCGCCGTTACGAACCGACTTCAGGAAGGACCAGCTCTCCTTGATAGCCTGATCGCGAACGTCCTTACGCATGTTCTTCAGATGTACATGACCGATTCTGTTCGGGAACTCGTTCAGAATTGCCATCGGATCTACTTCAGAGAAGGTCCAGTGACCGGTATCGTAGCACAGCAGCAGATCGTCGCTGGTGTTGTTCAGCATACGCTCGGTCTCTTCCAGAGTCTGTACGCAGGTACCCATATGATGATGGAAGCAAGCGCGAATGCCGTTGCTCTTTGCGTACTCAGCCAGCTTGTTCAGGCCGTCGCACATCTGAGCGAACTCAGCGTCGGTAAAGCGAGCCTTGTTCTCGAAGATGGACAGATCCTGATTGCCCTGAATAGAATAGGACTGCTCAGAAATATTGATAGCAGTTGCGCCTGCGTAGCACAGGTACTCAATTTCCTTCTTGAACTCCTCGAAGGTCTCCTCGAACGGCTTGGTGCCGAGGAAAGAAGAGAACCACTTGGATGCAACGGTCATGCCGCGCAGATCCAGAGCTTCCTTGAGTTCCTTTACGTCAGACGGATACTTATGACCGATTTCACATCCGGTGAAACCTGCCAGACGCATCTCGGAAATGCACTGCTGGAATGTATTCTCGTCGCCGAGATCCCACATATCATCGTTGGTCCAGCCAATCGGGCAGATACCCAGCTTGATATCCTTGTTTGTGAACATAATCACAACACCTCCATGATTTTATACCTCTGCGACCGCCTGTTTTCCCGACGAAAACCTCTCCAAATTTCCGTATCACGCGGCAACAGATAATAGGCTTGTTTCCTATACTCTTTATGATATAGGATACCCGCCTATTTGTCAAATGTTTTGTGCAGTTTGGTTAAATATTTTTTATTTCCTGCATCTTCTGATTCATGTTGCACAACAGAACCTTGCGCTTGTCCGACAAACTTCGCGTAAGTTGCTCAAAATTTTGTCTAAATTTTCACACAAAAAGCCGCCCCTGCGCAAAACAGGGGCGGCTCGGTATGCACAAATTTCATTTGCATCTTGCACGGTTCCACGCCCAGCAGCCAATACCTATCCCGGCAGTTCCCAGAATTATCCAGATAACTGTATGAGCCGAGTTGCTCTCACCACCGGTGCCAGTGCGTTCATCGGTTGTATCTATTGTATACCCGTCCATCCTGTCCGCCATGTCCTCCATTGCATAGGCCTGACCGGATTGCAGCGGCTGTTCGGCTGTCCGCGCGCCTTCAGAGCTTTGTACGCCAGTCAGCCGCGGTTCTTCCATCACAACAATCTGTATGTTGTGATGGATTGTTTCAACAACAGCGACCGCCGAACGCAGCTTGGGCGAACCTCCCATAACAAACGCTCGATGGATGTTCTTTTTTCCCACTGCATCTGCGATTTGCCGGTCTATCTGTTCTGCTGTCTTGTCCTCATCCAATTGTTCCGTCACAACCGGAATCCATTTGCCTGTTTCTTCCCGAATCTGTTCTTTCTGTTCCTCTGTCAGTACTGCCAGCACGGATTCATCCTCTGTGAGCGGCATTCCCTGTGAAATCGTAACGTGAAAATATGCATTTTTTACCTGTACCGGAAGCACCCAGACATAATATTCCATGTGTTGTTTGATTTCATCGTATGTCATTTGTTGTTCTTTATAAGAACTATAAACATCCGATTCATCCGCGTAAACTTTATATGCCCGGCTCCAGTCAATGTCTGCCGCCGTCACATCTGCGCTCATCCCGCTCATCGCATCTAAAACACGATTTGTGAGCGTGGATATTTCCGCATAGTCCGCAGAATCCGGTGTGAGCTGCTCCACATATTCCGATGCTGCAAAAGCTGTACCGCCCAGAGCAAATGTTCCCAGTAAAACCAAAAGAAGGATTCCATATACTCTCTTCATGTTTTTCCTCCTTTGTAAAAAAAGCCGTCCCTGCACAAGACAGGGACGGCTCGGTATGCATAACGAAATTTACTTTCTTGCAATTACCTTCTTGACGTTGGCAATGATCTCCTCTGCGGTCAGCTTGTAAGCTTCCTGCAGGAAGGACTGAGCGCCAACCTGACCAAACTGGTCATGTACGCCAACCATCTCAACCGGAGTCGGGCACTTCTCAGACAGTACGCGAGCAACAGCAGAGCCCAGACCGCAGGTGCAGTTGTGGTTCTCAGCAGTTACGATAGCGCCGGTCTCCTTAGCAGACTTCACGATCAGATCCTCGTCGATCGGCTTCCAGGTGAACATGTCGATGACACGAACCTTGATGCCTTCAGCCTCCAGAGCCTCGTAAGCCTTCAGAGCCTCGTCAACCATGATGCCGGAAGCGATAACGGTAGCTACGTCGTCAGCGGACTCCTTCAGAGTAACGCCCTTGCCGATCTCGAAGTCGGAATCGTCGCCGTATACCTTGATAACGCCCTTACGGATCATACGCATGTAAGACAGTCTGCCTTCAACAGCGGTCAGCTTCTTGGTGATCTTGTTGACCATGGTGAAGTCGGTCGGATCGATAACGATGGAATCCGGAACGGACAGATACAGTGCGCAGTCCTCGAACGGCATATGGGTACCACCGTTGTATGCAGCGCATACGCCAGGGTCAGAACCCAGAACCTTTACGCCCAGCTTTGCATATGCAGCAGACATGAATGCCTGGTCAAATGCACGGCGGGAGGAGAAGCAGCCGAAAGAATGCATCCAAACCTTCTTGCCGGTAGCAGTCAGACCTGCTGCAACGCCCATAGCGTTTGCCTCAGCGATACCAGCGTTGATGGTCTGATTCGGGAATTCCTTAGCCAGCTTTGCGGTGTTGATGCAGTTATACAGGTCACAGTCAACGTGCATAACGCTCGGATCAGCCGCCATCAGCTCCTCCATTGCGGTAACGTAACCGTCACGGCAATTGCGGGAGTCCTTCTCATGCTTTCCAATTAAAGTAAAACTCATTTTCGCCTGTCCTCCTTACTTTGCAGCCTTAACAGCAGCAAGCTCTGCTTCTGCTGCAGCGATTGCTTCTTCCCACTGCTCCGGAGTCGGCTGAGAGCTGTGCGCACCGGTAGACTCAGCAAAGGTTGCGCCCTTGCCCTTGATGGTGTTCAGAATGATTGCGGTCGGCTGTCCCTTGGTAGCGTAAGCTTCCTGAACAGCGTCGTAGATCTGCTCTACGTCGTTGCCGTCTTCCAGCTCGATTGCGTTCCAACCGAATGCATCGAACTTTGCTCTCAGGCCCTTGCCGTGAGACATGATGTCGTCAACAGCACCGTCGAGCTGACGCTTGTTGCTGTCTACAAAGCAAACGAGGTTGTCGAGCTTGTAGTGAGCTGCGAACTGAGCAGCCTCCCAAACCTGACCTTCATCGCACTCGCCGTCGCCAACGAATACGAATACATGGCTGTCACGGCCGTCCAGCTTGTTGCCCAGAGCAGCGCCGGTAGCGGTGGACATACCCTGACCCAGAGAACCAGTCGTCAGATCAACGCCCGGAGTCTTGGTGCGGTCGGTATGAGACGGGAAGTTGGTACCCGGCTTGTTCAGGGTACGGGTCTCTTCCAGCGGATAGAAGCCCTTCAGTCCCAGTGTTGCATATGCACACGGGCCTGCATGTCCCTTGGACAGAACACACCAGTCACGATCTTCCCAACGCGGGTTCTTCGGGTCAATCTTCATGATATCGCCATAGAGGACTGCCATTGCGTCTGCGATAGACATCGAGCCGCCTACATGTCCAAAGCCAAGCGAACCGATGGTCTTCAGGGTCTCAACTCGAATTTCGGCTGCGAATTCACGGAGAGCCTGCATCTTTTCTGCTTTCTGCATTGAATACACCTACCTATTCCTTAATCAAAGAATTGTCAGCATGGCTCAGGAAAACCCTTTCTCCCCGATACCATACCATACTTTCTTAGATTTTATCATCTCTGTAAACGAATTGCAATGCTCGCCCGCCGATTTTTAGAGAAATTTTCCCTGAGAGCAAAAATTTTGTATTTGCGCGCCGACATGCTCCACCGGCGTTCGTGCACCACACACAAAAAAACTGCTCAAGATTTTCTACATTTTCGGTTGGATTTTGTTCACCTTTCTGTTATAATGATTTCATAATGGTTTTGTGTTAGTTACTTGTTTGTTCCAAGAAAGCGGGATTTCCCTATGAAAATCAGCAGACTCAATGCAATCGAAGAATATGTACTATCCAAAAAGACAGTCTCCATTGATGATCTTTGCGAAGTGTTCAGCGTATCCAAAAACACCATTCGGCGCGATCTGAATGAGCTGGAAGCGCGCGGCCACATCGCCAAGGTATACGGCGGTGTCACGGCGGTTACGCCGGAGGATGTCATGCCGCTTCCGGTTCGCTCCGGACTCAATCCGGCTGCCAAAGATCTCATCGGCAAACTGGCAGCGCGCGAGCTGAGCGATGGTGATACCATCTTTATTGACTCGGGTTCCACCGCAGTCAACGTGCTGCGTCATCTGCCGCCGCGCATCAAACTGACCGTTGTCACGCATTCGCTTCCGGCCATGGTCGAAGCGGCAAAATACGATGGCATCAATCTCATTTCCCTCGGCGGCGCATTTAATCCGGCAACCAGCTCGTTTGTCGGTATTTTTGCGCAGCAAGCTTTGTCTGATCTGCGCATCACCAAGGCTTTTCTATGTGCCACAGGCGTGACCGTCGAATCCGGCATGAGCAACACGACATTTCTCGAAGCAGAAATCAAGCGCGGTGTTGTTTCGCACGCGTCCAGTGTCATTCTCGTGGCAGATAGCTCCAAGCTCGGCCACGATGCAACCGTGACCTTTTGCCGCCTGCAGGACATTTCCACCTTTGTCACCGACCAGAAGCCGGCGCCGAAGTTTGTGGAATTTTGCCGCGCACACAACATTCGCCTCGTTTGGGAATAACGGTACATATCTTTGCGAAAAAGCAGCATGTGCAAACGCATGCTGCTTTTTCGTCGTTTTGTCTGTTATTCACAATTTGTTTTCACAAACCTTACATATATTTAGGCGTAAAAACCATTTCTCTGTGGTATACTGTTATAAATACTAAAAAACAAGATTGCAGAAAAGGAGGCATCGCCATGAAAAAATATCCCTATATGATTTGTTCCGCAGCAGTTCTCTGCGCGCTCATGCTCGCAGGATGCGGCAGCAGTCACGAGAAAGAGCTGGAGCAGCAAGTCGCTCAGCTCCAAAAGCAGGTACAGGACTTGCAGACCGATGCCGCAGACAATCCCGAAAGCACGGGTTCCGGCGAATCCGCACCGGCTTCCGCACAGGAAGAATCTACTGACACGCTGGATGCACTGACCGAGAAGGTACAGAAAGCGGTGCAAAATGCAGATGCCGCAACCGCTTCCGGCTCTTTGAATGAGCGAATTTCCGTCTTCTTTGAGCACAAAACCGCTTTAGACGCGCTGGATCGCGAATTAGATACCTTGGAGGATGATTTTGAGGCGCAGTACCGTTCCGGTTCTCTGCGCTATGAGGACTTCCGCACACGCGACCGTAAAATCGAGGATCTGGAGGAAAGTCTGGATGACGCGGAAGATCGTTTGGAAAATCGCTTTGCGTTAGATGATTGAGCAAAACAATACCCCCCGTGTAGGTTCCGAACAGGTTTTGCAGCCTGTTCCGGTTCCCACACAGGGGGCTTTTTGTCTATGCGCCGTTTTTTACGATTTTTTTCGGTCTTTTTTCCGCTGGTCGTCCAGATATTCTCGTCCCCAGACGCACATCGCATCAAGAATCGGCAAAACCGTCTGACCAAAATCCGTCAGTTCATACTCCACCTTCGGCGGCACCACCGGATACACATGCCGCTCCACCAGACCGTCTTTTTCCAGTTCGCGAAGCTGCTGTGTCAGCATCTTCGGCGTTACCTTCGGCATCAGCCTTTGCAAACTGCCGAACCGCAAAGCGCCGTCTGTCAGATGATCCAGAATCAGTGCTTTCCATTTTCCCCCAATCAATCCCAACGTTGCCTCAATCGGACAATCATAGGGAATCTCTCTTGTGTCTCGCTTCATCAGGATTCCTCCTTCCGCCTCGGCCGCCCTCTTTTCCGTTTTCTATCGTCACCAAAACCATAGTCACTTACCAAAAAGTGCAGTCTTGTTTCCTTCGCACCGATCTGGTACTATACTAACAATACCAGCTTCCCTAAGCATAGTATTGAATCGGTTTCGCCTGTACACTCATTATAACACCCGTCCGGTGCTTGTACAAGTTTTACCCCGTGTTTTACCGGAGTTTTCCGTGTTCTTTTCCGGCGTCCGCGTGCACGGTATGACTGCATTTTGTATTATCCGACAGGTTGACAACAGAACGCTATCACATCGCTCTCTCAGCCGTCACGCTGTACAAAATTCTGTCCGCTTTTATCCGGCGCATTCTTGAAAAAGAACACACACCATGCTATAATTAAACCATAAATTATGCAAAAGGGATTTGTACGCCTTTTTGCAGCATTGTATTCAAATGTTCTGCCTGCGTCAGTCGGGCATAGAGAAAGGTGTGTTTTACAATGTACATGGATAAGGAAGTCAAGCGCGGCTATAACGAGTACCTGCGCCTTGATGAAGGAGAAGGCAAGGACGGCATGATGGATGTCGCTCTGCTGGTTATGGAAGCTGGAGATACCTATACCATCGAAGAAGCAGACAAGGAAGTTGCCTGCCTGCTGTTTGACGGCGACGTCAACATGAGCTGGGACGACCAGAGCGTAGACATGGTTCGCCCGAATCCGTTCGATTACAACCCGTGGTGTCTGCTGGTTCACAAGCAGACCAAGATTGTCATCACCGCAAAGGGTCCGTCTAACATCTACGTGCAGAAGACCCTGAACGACAAGACCGAGCCGGAGTTCCCGAACAAGCTGTTCCGTCCGGAAGATACCGATACTTGGGCACGCGGCACTGGCGGCGTTCTGCAGAACTGCATCAAGCGCGATGTTCGTACCTGCTTCGACCTCGACATTGCTCCGTATTCCAACATGGTACTGGGCGAAGTTATCAACCTGCCGGGCAAGTGGTCCTCTTACCCGCCGCATCATCATCCGCAGCCGGAAGTTTACTTCTACCGCTTTGACAAGCCGCAGGGCTTCGGCGCAGGCTGGGGCAACGGCGAGCTGTACGAGACCCATCACAACGGCATGTCTCTGATTACCAGCAAGATGCATTCTCAGGTAACCGCTCCGGGTTACGCATGCTGCTATGCATGGGGCATCCGCCATCTGCCGGGCGATCCGTGGGACAAGACCCGTGTTGACGACGTTGAGCACGAATGGCTGGTACGCGACGACGCAGATGACCACATCTGGAAGTGCTCTACCGGTTACTAATCCCCATTTTACCCCCTTACCCCCGCTTATTTGAAAGAAAATAAGATAGATTTAAACAATGTGAGAATTGTGTAACAATTACATGAGGAGGAAATATTCCAATGAGACACATGGAAACTGTCCGTCTGACTACTAGCCAGGCGTGCATCCGCTTCCTGGAGAACCAGTATGTCAGCTACATCGACATGGACGGCAAGGAAGTAGAACAGAAGTTTATTCGCGGTATCTTCATGATCCCGGGCCACGGCAACTGCGTTGGCTACTGCAACGGTATTGAGCAGGAAATCAAGGACATGGAAGTATATCAGGGCAAGAACGAGCAGGGCATGGCTCTGGCAGCTGTTGCATTCTCTCGTCAGCTGCGCCGCAAGCAGGCATTTGTCTGCACTTCTTCTGTAGGTCCTGGCGCCTGCAACATGATCACCGCTGCTGCTACCGCAACTGCTAACAACATTCCGGTACTGCTGATGCCGGGCGACGTTTACGCTTCCCGTCAGCCGGACCCGGTACTGCAGCAGATGGAGCAGCCGCAGAACCTGACCATTTCCGCACACGACTCTTTCCAGGCTGTTGTTAAGTACTGGGGCCGTGTAAACCGTCCGGAGCAGATCATGACCGATATGCTGTCCGCATTCCGTGTAATGACCGATCCGGGCAACTGCGGCGCCGTTGCTGTATCCATCCCGCAGGATGTACAGGGCGAAGCTTATGATTATCCGGTTGACTTCTTCAAGAAGCGCGTTTGGACCATCGAGCGCCGTCCGGCTACCAAGAAGGCAGCTAAGAAGGCAGCTGAGATCATCAAGTCCGCAAAGAAGCCGCTGCTGATCTGCGGCGGCGGCGTTCGCTACGCTGAGGCTCACAAGGTATTCCGTGCATTCGCTGAAAAGTTCGGTATTGCTTTCGGCGAAACCCAGGCAGGTAAGTCCGCAATCGAGTGGACCCATCCGCTGTCTCTGGGCGGTCTGGGCATCACCGGTACCGAGTGTGCAAATGCTTTCGCACATGACTGTGACGTAGTTATCGGCGTTGGTACCCGTTACACCGACTTTACCACTGCTTCCAAGTGGCTGTACGACACTTCCGCTAAGTTCGTTAACATCAACCCGTCTGAGTTCCAGTGCCTGAAGATGGACGCTTATCCGGTTGTTGCTGACGCAAACGAGGCTCTGACCGCAATCAGCGCTGAGATCGACGCTCTGGGCGGCTACCACACCTCCGACGAGTACGCTGCAGAAGTGAAGAGACTGCAGGATGCTTGGTGGGCTGACGTAGATCGCATGGATCACACCGAGTACGTTGACGCTGAGTCCTACGTTCCGGAAATCCAGGACGCAAACCGTCGCGCTGTTGAGCATTACATCGAGTCCATCGGCTCCAAGCTAACACAGACCGCTGCTCTGGGTTACATCAACACCCATATCGCTCCGGATTCCATCTGTGTTGGTGCAGCTGGTTCCCTGCCGGGCGACCTGCAGGCACTGTGGAGAGCTCCGGTTCCGAACACCTATCACTGCGAGTACGGTTACTCCTGCATGGGTTACGAAGTTGCAGGCGCTTACGGCTGCAAGATCGCTTGCCCGGATCAGGAAGTATACGCAATGTGCGGCGACGGTTCCTTCGATATGCTGCACTCCGAGCTGATTGCTTCTATCCAGTACGGTTACAAGATCAACGTTTGCCTGTTTGATAACGCTGCTTACGGCTGCATCAACAACCTGCAGGTTGGCCAGGGCAACAAGTCCCGTACCACCGAGAAGAACATGCACATCCCGGGTACTCCGTACGATGGCTGCGATCTCGGTCCGGCAATGAACATCGACTACGCTGCTGTTGCTGCTGCATACGGCTGCAAGACCTACACCGTAAAGACCATGGAAGAGCTGGCTGCTGCACTGGAAGACTCCAAGAAGCAGACTGTTTCTACCCTGATCGACATGAAGGTTCTGCCGAAGTCCATGTCCAAGGAATGGGAAGCTTGGTGGCGTGTAGGCGTTGCTTCTGTTTCCGAGAAGCCGGAAGTACAGGAAGCTTACAAGAAGCTGCAGGATCATCTGTACGAAGCTCGTCATTACTAATTCCCTGCGCATACTGCGCACAGAATTTTCTGACTGTTTACAAGAGTCTGCCCTTCGGGGCGGGCTCTTGTTTTTTTTGTGCCTTTGCAATTGACTTCCCCTGTATCGGTGTTTATACTAAACATGATAGTCTGGATAATAGGGAATAGGAGCAAGAGATATGGATCGGACATTTTCAAGAGATGATACCAAATTGATGAAAGGCGCTGCAATCGTTTTGATGCTGATGCATCATCTGTGGGGCTTTCCCGGACGCATTGCAGGCGGTGAGCTGTGGCATGTGCTGAGCATCTGCGGCGAAAGCTCTCTCACCTACTTCGGTTCTTTCGGAAAAATATGCGTTTCCTTTTTCTTTTTTCTCGGCGGCTACGGCGTATATCTCAGCACTCATTCCAAGCGATATGATTTAATCGCCAAGCTCAAGGGGCTGTATCTTTCATATTGGAAGGTCTTTGTGATTTTTATTCCCCTTGCGTTTTTCTTCTGTGCGCATCAGCCGACGTACTGCGAGGAGGCGGAAATCTGCACGCGATACGCCGAATTTTCCAGACAGGAATGCTTCAACAATTTTATCGGTTTTTCAACTTCCTACAACAGTGAGTGGTGGTTTTTGAACCGTTATATCTGTGCATTGATTTTGTATCCAGTCATTGACCGCATTGTCCGCCGGCATTCTACGCTGTTCAACATCTGGGCGGTTATCATTGGCACCATTCTCATCACCAATGTGTTCCCCGCCATCGGCGAGTTGGAGGTTCTCGGCACACTCAACGACAACTATCTGTATCATGCCTTTTTCCTGCTGTCCGCACCGTACACTGCTTGCTTTTGGATGGGTGCTGTCTTTGCAAAAGGAAATCTGTTGATACAATTGCAGGACGCTTTGCGCCGAAACAATCTGCTCCATCCGGTTCTTGATGTTTTTTTCATCGGCGTCATCATTCAGCTGCGCTCTCGTCTGACCGAACAGACGCCGGATGTGATTTATGTGCCGTTTCTCATTTTATTCTTGCTGGATTTGCTGCGCTATATACGGCCGCTCCGCTGGCTGCTCCTGCGCATCGGCAAGGAAAGCACCAGCATGTGGCTCATTCATCCGTTTTTTTGCTACTACTTCTATCCCGTTGTAAAAATAGTCGTTGCGCCGCGCTGGGGCATTTTGTGTCTGCTTGTTTTACTTGCGCTGTCCTATATCGCCGCGCGGCTCGTCCGGCTGTTCTGGCAGGGCATCGGCAGCATGATGCAGCGCATACAGAAGACATTTCTTAAACTTTCTTAATCTTTGGAAAAACCTCTTTTCTCTCCTCCTTTTTTATACTATACTGTATGATGATGTGTATATATTTTTATGGACAAACGAAAAAGAGGCGTAAAAAATGACAAAATGGAAGAAACGATTGATTCTCTCCGGCATTGCCGCTATGTTATGTGCGGCGATACTGGCAGGCTGCGGTACATCCAACAGCCAAAGTTCCGGTAAAGATACGGGCGGCAGCGCGCAGTCCGCTTCTGCGGATGCAGGCAGTGCAGAGCAGGCAGCGGAACAACAAAAGAAAGTAGAAGAACAGAAAAAAAAGGAAGAACAGGAGCAAGCCGCCAAAATTCCGAAAGGCGACAAATACATCGCTCTGACCTTTGATGACGGACCGACCGGCAACGAAGGCGGCCGCACGGAGCGGCTGCTTGACGGCTTGAAACAGCGCAATGCGCATGCAACCTTCTTTCTGTGCGGCTACCGCGTCAAGGACTTCAATTCCATGATGAAGCGATACTTAGCCGAAGGCCATGAGGTCGGCAATCACACGATGGATCACCGGCTGGCGCATGAGGTTTCCGATGGCGATTACGAGCAGGTTTCTTCCAACAACGACCTGATTCAGTCGTATACCGGTCAAAAACCGACGCTGTTCCGTCCGTGCGGCGGCGAGTACAACGACAGCGTGCAGGCGTCCATGAAGCAGCTCGGCATGCCGCTGATTCTGTGGGATGTTGATACCTTGGATTGGAAATACCGCGACGCAGCTTCTGTCAAGCAGCACATTCTGGACGGCGCGCAGGACGGCGCAATCGTTTTGGAGCATGATTTATATGAAACAACCGTAGAAGGCGTTCTCGCCGCGATTGACGAACTGCAGCAGCAGGGCTACGCATTTGTCACCGTATCGGAACTGGCAAAAATCAAAGGCGTTACACTGGAGCCCGGTCAGGTATATACCGGTTTCACGGATGAAGATTTGGGACTGACCGCAGAGACCGATGCGGCCGCAAACAGCGAAAGCACGGACAGCACCGACAGCACCGCAAACACCCAAGCATCCGACAGCACATCCAACTAAACAGATAGAAAAAAAGCACTCCGCGGAGTGCTTTTTTTGATGGAAAAGTTATTTGCCAAGAAAAACAAACGGCAATGCCCTCTCTGTCGCTGCGCGACATCTCTCCCAAAGGGAAAGACAAGTTTGGACTTCGCGGAAAAGCAAAAAATTCGCACCGACTTCTCGGCTCTCCCTTCGGGAGAGCTGGCATTTGCAAGCAAATGACTGAGGGGGCAGCACGCTAACAGGTTCGTATCAGGGCAAATTTGAGAAGCTATGTCAGCTGGCAAAAGCCCTCTCTGTCGCTGCGCGACATCTCTCCCAAAGGGAGAGACAAGTTGGGTCTGTACGTCTATTTTTATTTTGCGCGCAAAAAGAGGCTCCTCAAACGAGGAGCCTCTTCGTACTTCCGAGAACGATATTAGCGGATGTAAGCTTCTCTTAGCCGAGTACCAGCGGGGAGAAGATGATGTACATAACAACTACTACCAGAGCACCAGCGGTAGCCCAGATCTTGCCGGTCTTCCACGGAGTCATCTCGATCTGCGGTACGTTCGGCATCTCGAACTCTTCCTTTGCCGGAGCGAACTTTGCAACTGCAAAGTAGATAATGCACTGAACAACGAAGCATACGAATACCCAGTACAGGTAGTGCATCTTGTTAAATACGGTGAAGTAACCGATAGCGTACAGAACGATATGTACCGGAACGCCGATCTTCGGAGCCAGCGGGGATACCTTCTTGTTCAGCATACCGAACAGTACTGCGCACAGGATCGGCATGGAGAACAGACCCCAGCACTGGTTGATGAAGTTCATGATACCGGAACCGAAGTACATGATAAACGGGGAAATGATGATGCCCAGAATACCAAATACCAAGCCAAAGATCTGACCAACCTTTACTACCTTCTTTGCATCTGCATCCTTGCCCCAGATCGGCTTCCAGATATCCAGAGAGAAGATCGTAGAGGAAGAATTCAGTACAGAGTTGAAGGAAGACAGGATTGCGCCGAACATAACGGCTGCGAAGAAGCCCATGAGCGGCTTCGGCATAACGTGCATAACCAGCATCGGATAAGCAGCATCGCCGTCAAACTTTGCACCGGAACCTACAGTCAGAACGCCGCCCTGCATCAGCTGGTAAGCAATGACGCCCGGGATTACAATTACAAATACGTCCAAGCACTTGAAGAAGCCAGCCCAGATAGCACCCTTCTGTGCCTCTGCCAGGTTCTTCGCGCCCAGAGAACGCTGAATGATAGACTGGTTGGTGGACCAGTAGAACATGTTGTTTACAAACATACCGGTGAACAGCAGCGGCCACGGAATGTACGGAGCCATTGCGTTCGGAGCGGACCAAGCATTCATCTTTTCCGGGGTAGCGGTTGCGAAGTGCTTGATACCTTCGAGGAATCCGCCGCCGTCCAGCTGACCCAGAGCGACGAAGCCGAGGATCGGAACCATGAAGCCGCCGATCAGAAGACCAACGCCGTTGATGGTGTCAGAGTAAGCAACTGCCTTCAGGCCGCCGAATACGGAGTATGCCATACCGATCAGACCGGTAGCAACACATACAATCGCAATTGCAGCGAAGTAGCTTATACCGAAAAGCTCCTGAATGCCGAAGATCTTCTCCAGTGCTACAGAACCAGAGTACAGGATGGTCGGCAGCATGGTAACAACGTAAGCGAACAGGAACATGATAGAGAACATGTTCTTGGTTGCCTCATCGTAACGCATCTTGTAGAACTGCGGAATCGTTGCGATGTTGCCCTTCAGGAATCTCGGCAGCAGAACGAATGCCAGAATAATCAGTGCGAATGCGGAGGTAGCTTCCCAAGCCATGGTTGCCATGGAACCAGAGAAAGCCTGACCGTTTGTGCCGACCAGCTGCTCTGCGGACAGGTTGGTCATCATCAGGGAACCTGCGATAACGATGCCCGGCAAGCTGTGGCCTGCAACGAAGTAGCCTTCCTCAGTATCCAGCTTCTCGTCGCGCGTCTTGTACGCGGACAGGATAGCTACGAACACTGTAAAGGCGACAAACTCAATTACAGTTAACATAACTTTTATTCTCCTTTTTCTAAACTCTCTCCACGCCTTTCGTCATGGTGTCCCGGAATCACCCCAAAGGCGCAAAATCAGCTGTTTCTAAAAGAACTCAGCTGTATTTCCATGTATGATTATAGCAGACGTCTTGACCTTTCTCAACCCTGACCGGCAAACTTAGTGTTAAAAATTTCGAAACAATTTTTGGTTGTTTTTCACAAAAACAGCCGGTGGATTTTTTCCATCAGCGCCAAAACATTTTCAAAGTCGGTCAAATGTTACCAATCCAAACGTCCGTTTTTCACGTCCTTGCTCAATTTCTGTAGCGATCTTGCGAAAAAATGCGCTTTCTTTGGAAAGACGCACACGTGTCAAATATTAGACGTGTTCCATGCAAAACCGATATAATTATACGAGTTGTGCCGCATAATTTGCATAATTATTCTTTATTTACTATTTATTAACAGAGCAAAAACGGTGTATCAAGGCGAAAGAACTGCTACATTCTCCTGAAAATGCAGCAGTTCTTTCATCATACAACAACAAAAGGGAAATTTTGACTTGCAAGAATACAGGCATATATCGGCTCCTGAATTCCGATGTGTTTCTGCCTGAGGTTCTGAACTCCTTCCGCACAAACCATGTGGTCTATACGTCTTGCGTTACAAAGTATACCATATTCTTTTTCTGTCGGCAAGGGCATATATCAACTTTTCATGAGCAAAAAAGATCCCCGCGGGCACATGCCCGCGGGGATACCATATCCGTATAGAGTAGGATAGAATGATGCTTACTTGCCCAGCAGCTCGCGCTCGATGATCTCGCGTGCTTCCGGTGCCTGCTTCTCCATCTTCTCCGGGAAGCCGAAGTAGGATACACAAGCGATGTTGTCGCCGCCAACCTTCGGAGCGTCAGCCTTCAGCTGCTTGTTTGCGAAGTCCATCTCACGCAGGGTCTCGAAGATGCCCGGGAAGTCAACCTCGCCCTCACCCATAGCGGTGTGCTGATGGATGGTAACGTCAGCTCTGCCGCGCTGGTTCAGCCAAGGCGGATTCAGGATGTAACGGCAGTCCTTGGTCTGGTTGTAGGTGTCTGCAAACAGAACGTGGGTCAGCTCGTCGCCAGCGTACTTCAGCATGTGGCGAACGTCGCCCTTGCCCTGATCGTAGAAGAAGCCATGGGATGCAGAGTATACATAGCCCAGGTTCTTGGAACGGAAGGACTTAACCAGATCGCAAGCCTCGTCGTTGAGCTCGCAGAAGTCATACGGATGAGACTGAACCTCAACACGCAGGCCTTCGCGCTCAATGATCGGCAGCAGCTCTTCCATAGAACGGAACCACATGCCATTGCAGATTTCCTGCTGGTTCGGATCGCCGGAGAACTCGGTGTTGATAACCGGTACGCCCATGTTTACTGCGATCTCGATGATCTTCTTCCAGTTTGCAACAGCGTGCTGACGCTGCTCCTCGGTCGGGCCGCTCCAGCGGTATACTACGATGAAGGAAGAGATCTCTACGCCGGTCTCCTTGAGAGCCTGGCGATACTCTGCCTCACATTCCTTGGAGAACAGCGGGTGCTTGTAGAACGGGTTGATGCGCGGATGCGGAGACTGCTCGATGTACTTGTAGCCCCAATCAGCTACCTTATGTACCATGGTGTTGATGTCGTACTGCTTCGCAAGAACGTCAACGTCAAAAGCAATTTTCATGTTGTGTTTCCTCCTCTAAAATTCCCTGGTGTGCCGCCTGTCAGGGGCGGTTCCCTGTTGTTGCCCCTATTATACCGTATGGGAGACCCGTCTCACAATGATACAATTTGCGGACTTCCTGATAAATCCTGCTATTTTTCAGTAACCTTCTCTTGATTTCTTTTCTCCGTGCTGATACCATAAATACCAAGGAGGGGTTTTGTCATGTTAATTCCAGAAACCGGCGTGCATCAGATTTCAGAACGATATTTTTTCACGCCATCTGCACTCGCGCGGGACTTATTTTATTATCCATCCCGCTGCGGGCACTACTTTTGTGACCACACGTATTCCTTTAATCATCAGGACAAAGTTGCCCAGCAGAGCGATCACAACAATCATATCATGCTGCTTCTCATACAAAACGGCGCACTGGAGCTGAAAATTGACGGCTGGGACATGCTCGCCACGCGCGGACAATTTGTGCTGTTTGACTGCCGCCACCCATACCAGTATCAGGCCTCGGACGGGTTTGAATTTATCTGGCTGCTGTTCAACGGACTGAATTCGTCCTCTTTTTATCAGCGCATCATCCGCTCACACGGCGGACACCATGTATTTTCGACTGCCTCGCTGCCGGAAATCTTACAGCTTTTAGATTCTCTGCTGAGCAGCTGCGCATCCGGGGAGCGCATGAGTGAAGCTGCCTATTCGCAGCTGCTGCACCGCATGCTGTGCCTGCTTCTTTTGACGGAGAACCCGCCGGAAAAGGCGGAGACCAACCGCATCGCGCTTGCCATTCGCTACATGAACACGCATCTGTTTGAGCCGATCAATGTTGCCGCCGTTGCGGAATCCGTCAATTGGAGCCAGTCGCATTTTTCCCGCGAGTTCAAAGCGCACACCGGCTATTCTCCATATGAATACATCATTCTGCGCCGCATTGACAAGGCCAAACACATGCTGACCTCAACGCAGATGACCGTCAAGCAAATTGCCTACCACACCGGCTACAACAGCGAGGAAAACTTCATTCACAGCTTTCAGAAAAACGTCGGGTTGTCTCCGAGTTTATTTCGAAAGTATCCGATATAAAACATGCCGCAGAGCACACAGCTCTGCGGCATTTGTGGTTTACTTGTAAAAATCCGGACGCGGACCGACTGCAATCGGCTCAATCTGTCCTTCATTCTGCTGTGCGCGCAGCAACGCATCCGCCGTGACATTGGCAATCACGCCGTCCCATGCATTCGGGCCGGTCAGCTCACCGGCACGCACGGCGTCAATCCACTGCTGAATCTCCAAATCATAGGCGCGCATCCAATGGTTTTTCCAGTTTTCATCCAGCGGAATCGTCTGGCCGCCGGATCTGCGCAGCAGCGGACGCGGCGGCTTCGGCAGGTCAATGACACCGTTTTCGCAAACAATCTGACAGCTGATATCATAGCCAAACTGACAGTTGAGGAACACCTCAATCGTCGCAATCACACCGGACTTACAGCGAATGTGCATGATCTGCGGGTCCTTCAGCTCGGGATTTTTCTTGCCGGTCTGGCGCGGGAACATCACCTGTGCGCTCTCATAGCGTTCATTGAGCAGCCAATGAATGACGTCAATCTCATGAATCGCCGCATCGTAAACCGCCATTTCCGTGGTAAATCCGTCATCCACTTCCGGAAACCAGTGCGAGCAGCGCAGATACAGCGGCGCGCCAAATTCGCCGGAGTCCAGCAAGTCTTTGACCTGTGTATACGACTCATCAAATCGACGCATAAAGCCGACCTGAATCAGCTTTTTTCCCAGCTCCATCTCGATTTCCGCCAGCTCCAGAGAATCTTCTGCCGTTGTCGTCAGCGGCTTTTCGCAGAAAATCGGCTTGCCTGCTTCCAGCGCCTGAATCACCGTTTCCTTGTGTGCAAATGCCGGCGTGGTGCAAATGATTGCATCGACATCCGGATCATTGACCAAATCCGCACTGTTGCTATACACCGTTGCGCCCAACGGATCACCCACCTGATGGGCACCCTCCACATAAAGATCCGATACAGCAACGACCTTGCCGCCGGCAAGTCTGTTGGTAATTCGGTTAATATGTTCGCGTCCAATGGCGCCGCATCCGACGACGCCAATTCTTAACAATTCCATGTTCTGCCTCCATTATCATCCAGGTTCTATGCTGTATCAGCTTCTATCCTGATTATACGGATTTTCCCGCCGGTTTGCAATATCCTTCCGCCGTTTTCCCGCAACCCATCAGCATATCATCCAAATGTTCTATACTTATCATCAGGTTTTGTGCGTTCCGGCAATGCCCCGAATTATCTTCCGATAATCTCCCGGCGATCGGCCGACGTGCTTTCGAAACACGGAAGTAAAATAGGTATAGCTGCTGTACCCGCACTGCAGGGCAATGCGCTGTATGGATTGATCTGTCGAGGCGAGCAGCGCCTGCGCCCGCGCGATGCGGCGGCGCGTGATGTACTGCACCGGTGTACAGCCTGCGCCCGCCAAAAATACGCGATCCAAATGGTATTTGCTCACACCCATCGCCTGCGCGATGCCGTCCAGTGTCAGCGGCTCGGTATAATGCCGATCCAGATACAATTGTGTGCGAATGCCGAGACTATACCGCGCCTGCTCAATCTGTTCCTCTGCCGCGCGCTGCAGGCGCAGCGCCAGTAAAATCGCCGCCGCAGATAGATAGCTGCAAATCTCCTGACTCTGTTCGTGCGCATCCTGCGCCGCCTGCATGAGCGACAGCAAAATTTGCTCCAGTGCTTGGCTGCCCTCTCCGGCGTGTACAATCGGGCGTTCCCTCTGCTCCAGAAAGCAATTTTCCTCTCGTCCGCGGCACAGCAGGCGGGTAAATCCGCAGGAAATCACCGTTGCCTGCTCTCCGTCCTGCGTCCAGCAGGCATGCGGCTCTCCCGCCGAACACAAAACAAAGTCACCTGCCTGCACGGCTTCCTGTCCGCCCGCAACGCGAACCTGACAGCTTCCCTTTTGTATCAGAATCAGCTCCGCATGGTCTGCATGAAAGTGCTCCGCCTGCCTAGTCTCATGCAGCTGCACGCATTCAATATGCAGCAGCACCGGAAGCCTGCCTTCTTCGAATCCGCCTCTGCCGATTCCCTGTGTGATATATTCCAGCATACGGCATCCCCTTTCCATTCTCTGCATACATTGATTATATCGTGTTTCCCGTGTATTTGTACAGCAATCCATGCGAATTGTTCACACAACAAACACACGCGCGTGCTACGATTAGGCAAGTAACGAGGATATTTGCAGCATGTGCACCGATTGTGCACATGATTTCTGCTAACAGGAGGAACCTTATGATACAAGTACAGGGGCTTACCCGCCGGTACGGCGACACTGTCGCGGTGTCCGGTCTTTCTTTTTCCGTGAAGGAGGGAGAAATTGTCGGTTTTCTCGGCCCAAACGGCGCCGGAAAAACCACAACTATGAATATGATCACCGGCTGCCTGCGCCCGACCGCAGGCACCGCAGTGCTCGGCGGCTTTGACATCGACACGGATGCCGATCAAGCGCGCAAGATGATTGGCTATTTGCCGGAAAATCCGCCGCTCTATCCGGATATGACGGTTTCGGAATATCTGGAGTTCGTCTATGCGCTGAAAAAGTGCACGCTCCCCAAGGACGAGCATCTCGCGCAGGTGTGCGGCATGACCGGACTCACCGAGGTTTCCGGCAGACTCATCCGCAATTTGTCCAAGGGCTATCGCCAGCGCACCGGTCTGGCACAGGCACTCATCGGCGACCCGAAGGTTTTGATTCTCGACGAGCCGACTGTCGGTCTCGACCCGAAGCAGATTATTGAAATCCGAGAGACCATCCGTTCTCTCAGCCAAAAACACACGGTTATTTTATCCAGCCACATTCTTCCGGAGGTGCAGGCGGTCTGCGACCGGATTTTGGTCATTCACCACGGCAAAATTGTCGCAGACGGCACGCCGGCTGAGCTGAGCGACCGCATGGAGGGCGCAGAACAGCTGGAAATGACCATTGAAGGCACAGCAGACGATATTTTGCGCATTTTGCGCGCCGTTCCGAGTGTCGCTGAAGCAATCTGCGTCCATGAGGACGGCAAAAAGTCGGTGTACCGCATCACGGCGGAGCCGGAGGCCGATGTGCGCCGCGATGTCTTTGATGCACTGAGTCAAAACCGCATGGCGATTCTGTCCATGCAGCAGGTAGAACTCAGCTTGGAGCAGATTTTCTTGGAGCTGACCGATTCCGACGAGACAGAAGCACCGGCACAACCACAGCCGGATGCCGAGCCAAAGAAGAAAAAACGCCGGCTGTTCGGCAGAAAGCGAGGGGATGACAAGTGAACGCAATCATAAAACGCGATATGCAGGGATTTTTCCGTTCCCCGCTCGGATATGTTTACATCGGCGCGTATCTCGCCGTGATGAATCTCTATTTCTTTGCAACTTGTGTGCTGTCCTCTTCCAGTGACGTCGGCAGTGTCTTTTCCAACATGCTCATCGTCTTTCTGTTTCTCATGCCGATTTTGACCATGCGGCTGTTCAGTGAGGAATACAAGCAGGGCACAGACAAACTGCTGCTCACCGCACCGGTCAGCGTTTGGGAAATCGTATGCGGCAAATTTTTCGCCACGATGGGCGTTCTGCTGCGCGCACTCGCCTGCACGATTCCTTGGCTGATTATCATTGCGATTTTCGGCACGCCGTCTTGGCCGACCATTCTCGGCTGTTATGTCGCCGTCATTTTTGCCATTTCGATTTTTGCCGCCATGGGTTTGTTTTTGTCCAGCCTGACCGAGAGCCAGCTCATCGCTGCGGTGTTATCATTTGCCCTGTTTCTCGGCTTATATATCGTAGATATGCTGAGCTACTCTCTGGGAACCAGCACGCTGCTCGGCGAGCTGCTGAGCTGGCTGTCTATTTTCACCCGTTACGATACATTTATGTCGGGAGAATTTTCACTCGGCAATTTGATTTATTTCATCTCTCTCACCGGTCTGTTTTTGTATTTAACTGCCCGCGTGATCGAGCGCCGCAGAATGTGAGGAGGTGTGCGCCATGTTCAACAAACAAAAAAAGCAGACAGAAAAGACATCGGCTTTGACGCCGGAACAAAAGGCACAGCGCCGCAAAAAGCTGCGCCGCGTGTCAGTCTCCGCAGGTAGTCTCGCCATCACACTGGTCGCTGTGATTCTCGTCAATCTGATTGCCACCAGCCTGACGGATAAATTTGATTTAAATCTCGATTTGACATCCAATCAGTTGTATCAGATTTCCGATGACACCAAATCTGCGCTGTCCGATTTGAAGGACTCCGTGACGATTACCGTCTTGGCAGACGAGGACGATTTCAAGAAGGATACCTATTACGGCACCGTTTACAAGCTGCTGAACAAATACACACAGCTCGCCGGAGACAACCTGACTGTCACCTATATCAATCCATACACCAATCCGAACGCCGTGAGCAAATACAGCAATCTCGCGTCCTCTATTACCACCGGCAGCGTGATCGTTTCATGCGGCGACAACACCCGCGTGCTCAACACCAGTGATTTTTACTCTACCGAGGCGAGTTCTTCCTACTCCGGATACTATGATGTGACCGGTTTTCAGGGTGAGCAGGCATTGACCTCTGCGATTTTATCCGTCACCAGCGAGGAAACCCCAGGAATGTACGTCCTGCAGGGACACAACGAGAGCATTTCCACCAGTCTGTCCACGCTGTTCACCTCGGCGGGCTACACGGCAAACACGCTGAATCTGACGGAAGAAAAAAAGATTCCGGACGATGCCTCTGTTCTCGTGCTCAGTCTGCCGCAGACCGATTACACCGAGGACGAAATCAATCTGATTGACGCTTTTGTCAAAAACGGCGGCGATTTGATGGTATTTGACGGCACATCCAGCCCGACCGACCTGCCGGTTTTGTACTCTTACCTCAAAGAATGGGGCATCACGGTCAATTCCGACATGGTTTTGGACTCCAAATATAATATTGACGAGGCAACCGATGTTCTCGCTCAGCTGACGGATTCCGATGCCAACAGCGATATTTCCGATTCGGATCAAACGCTGGTAGCGCCAAACGCCAAGTCTCTGACCGCGCAGCTGCCGGATTCTACGACCGACCGCACGGTGGAAACTCTGATGGAAAGCCGCGACAGCTCGTATTCCAAGGTATTGTCCTCGGACACCAGCTACGACAGCTATGACAAGGCAGACGGCGATACCGATGGCCCGTTTGCGCTAGCAGCGCTGGCACAGTACACCGGCAACGACAAAAACGGTCAGGTATTCGTTTGCTCCGCCGGCATCATGATGTCGGACGATCTGATGAACGCATCCAGCCTCATGAACCATTCGTTCCTGAACAATGTGCTGAGTCAGATGCAGCCGGAGGTAACCTCGGTTTCTATTCCGTCCAAGAGCCTGTCCTCTGAACCGCTCGTCATCAGCACAACCGCAGAGTTCTTTGTATTCCTCATTCTGTTCCTCATTCCTGTTGCCATGTTTGTGGGCGGCATTGTTGTCTTTGTCCGCCGGAGGAAGCTGTAATGCGAAAAAATACCAAACGGCTGCTTTTGGGTCTGGTCGCCGTCGCCATTCTCGGTGGTGTTTATGCCGGACTCATGCACATGCCGGACGAACGGGACACATCCAGCGAGAGCAAAACGCTGGTGTCTGCGGACGCAGATGCACTGTCCAGCATTCATGTCACACTGAGCGGCGGCGATGATTACACGCTGACCAGTACAACAAAAAACAAAAAAACCACCTATACCATGTCCGGCACGCAGGACACCAGCGCATACAGCGACAGCCTGATGCAAAACCTCTTTTCCACCGCCAGCTCCATTTCCGGCACGGTGGTTGAGGAATCCTGCTCGGATTTATCGAAATACGGTCTGGCGGACAGCGATTCCGTCAGTACCATAGCGATTACCGATACAGACGGCCAAACCACCACCCTGCGGTTTGGTGTATCCAGTGATGTCGTGAGCGGCACGTATTGCAATATCGACGGCAAAACCGATGTCTATCTAGTGGACAGCGACACAGCATCCGCTCTGTTGGAGCAGGAATCCTATTACCGCAACCTGACCGTGCTCGGCAGCTATTACAGCTTATCTTCCGAGCTGCAAAGTCTGACCGTCGATGCGCTTGCAGACGGAACGGTTCTGACCGTGCAGGCGCGGGACACCTCCGACATGGATGAGACAACCGCCAAAGCCTATTCTGATTTTGTCTTTACCGCACCGGAATCCTGCGATGCAGACGATTCCGAACTGAAAAACGGCTTGTTGTCCGACTTACAGACGCTGCTCACCGCGCAGTCGATTGCCGCAGACAATCCATCGGATTTGAGTCCATACGGCTTGGACAATCCAACCGCCCGCGTACACATCAAAACCAACAGCATGGATGCCACGGTTCTCATCGGCAGCGTCACAGACGACAACAGCGGCCGCTATGTCATGAAAGAAGGCGGTTCCACGGTCTTTGTGTCCGATGCTTCCGGCTGCGGCTTTCTCAGCGATGATTGGAGCGATTGGCGCTCTGCCAATTTGATGCCGTTCTCGCTGAACGAAGTGTCTCAAATTACCGTCACGCAAAATGGTACCACACACACGGTTGCCGTGACGCAGGAAGCTTCTGACGAGGAGGATGCTGACGCCGAGAGCGAAGACAGCTCCAACACAGACAGCAGTGATACGGATTCCTCCGAGGTCTCTCAGACCGCCGCACTGGACGGAGAGACCATGAGCACGGAAGCCTTGCAGCAGCTGTATGCCGCATTGGATTCCGTCAATTACACGCGCATTGTCGACGCCCCAACTGCACAGCAGGCGCAAGCAACGGTCACGCTGACGATGACAGACGGCACGACCCGTTCGCTATCGTTCGCCAAGGGCGGTTCTCGGGAATATCTGGTCAGCGTAAACGGCGGCGCCTACGCCTACGGCGTGCAGCAGGATGAACTGACCAGCATCACTGACGCACTGACAACGAAGTAATATGAAAAAAGCCTTCCTCTTTGAGGAAGGTGGCACGGCGCAAGCCGTGACGGAAGGAGCAGCACGCGGGCAGGTCTGCGCAAGAGTCAGCCTGATGCGTTCTGTCCGATTGGAGCATGCGCGTCCGAACGGGCTGTCAGTTGCGGCGGCGCCGTGCAGGTTCGCAGTTAACAATATGCAAATATATGGCATAAAACAACGCGTGCAGAACTTGGGGAAAACGCGGATTTCGTCGCTATGTGATGTAAAACCTGATAAAAAACGCGTATTTGCCCGCGAATTTGCAAAATAAATCACACAAAAGAAAGATTGTGCTCTTTGTCGTTAGCGCGCCATAATTCTTTTATGTAAAAACGGTGAAAATATTTGGTACAGAATTTCGTAAAGAAAATTTCAAAAAAAAGCCGAAAAGAGTAGAGCGTGCAAAAACAGTCTGCTATAATAGAAGTAACGTAATGAGGTGATGCAAAAATGAAAATCCATAAGTTTTTTGCGGGTTTGACGGTTATTTGTTTTGTTATTACCGTGCTTTCAGGCATCGAAAAGGCCTGAACTTTCTAGGAGGTTGTTATCATGGGAATTATTACCAAGGCTGCAAAGGCATTTAACGAAATTAACTGGGATAAGGTTGGTATTTTTACCGGCGGCGTGCTGTTCGGTACGGCAGGCATCAAAATCCTGAGCAGCAAGGACGCAAAGAAGGTTTACACACAGACCGCCGCTGCCGCTATGCGTGCACAGAGCTGCGTGATGAAAACTGTCACCAAGGTGCGTGAAAACTGCGATGACATCGTAACCGATGCAAAAATCATCAATGAGGAGCGCGCAGCTGCTGACGAGTACATTGAGGATGCTCCGGCAGAAGAGAAGGCAGAAGCTCCGGCTGAAGAGGCATAAGCCAGTATCATACGGAATATTTGTGCAGTGCCTGCCTGCGTGCAGGCACTGTTGCTGTTTCTAAAGGAGGTTTCCCTTTTATTATGAAAGCAAAAATTCTGCATGAATCTGCCGGAAGAATCCGTGTCCGTGTGCAGCAAAAGCATATGACACTGGAACAGGCGGATTTGTTGGAGTATTATTTTAGAGAGCAGGACGGCGTCAAGGACGTTCAGGTTTTTGACCGTACCTGTGATATTGTCATTCGGTATACTGGCGCGCGTCAGGCAGTGATTGATGCTCTGCGCACCTTCTCGTATGCCGAAGCCAAGGCATTGGATGTCGTGCCGGATCACACCGGCCGTGCGCTGAGCCGGGAATATGAAGATAAGATTGCGGCATCGGTTTTGCGCCGTATTTTGTGCAAAACCGTCGTTCCGGCGCCGATGCGCGCCGCCATTGCCCTGATAAAATCGGTAAAATACATCCGTCACGGCATTTCGTCTCTGGCACAGGGCAAGCTGGAGGTTTCTGTACTCGATGCAACGGCGATTACGGTATCCATGCTGCGCGGTGACTTTGACACCGCTTCGTCTGTTATGTTCCTGCTCGGCATCGGTGAGACGCTGGAGGAGTGGACGCACAAAAAGTCTGTGGATGATTTGGCGCGTACCATGTCTCTGAATGTCGATAAGGTATGGTGCTTGGTGGATGGACAGGAAGTACTGACACCGGTCAATGAAGTACAGGTCGGCGATCAGATCATCGTTCGCACCAGCAATATGATTCCGCTGGATGGCAAGGTTGTTTCCGGTGAAATGACCGTCAATCAGGCGTCGATTACCGGCGAATCTCTGCCGGTACGCAAGGAAGCTGGTACGTATGTTTATGCCGGTACCGTTGTCGAAGAAGGCACCTGTGTAATTTGTGTCGATAAGAATTCCGGCAGCGGACGCTATGACCGCATCGTCAAGATGATTGAGGAATCGGAAAAGCTCAAGTCCGCTTCGGAAGACAAGGCATCTCATCTGGCAGACAAGCTGGTACCGTACAGCTTGGGCGGCACCGCGCTGGTATATCTGCTGACGGGCAATGCAACCCGTGCGCTGTCTGTCTTGATGGTTGACTTCTCTTGTGCCCTCAAGCTGGCAATGCCGATTTCGGTTCTGTCTGCGATGCGTGAGAGCAGTGTACATCATATTTCCGTCAAGGGCGGTAAGTTCTTGGAAGCTGTTTCTGAGGCAGATACCATTGTATTGGACAAGACCGGCACGCTGACGCATGCCTCTCCGAAGGTCGCAAAGATTATCCCGTTCGGCGGAAACAATGAAAATGAAATGCTGCGTCTGGCAGCTTGTCTGGAGGAGCATTATCCGCACTCGATGGCAAAGGCAGTGGTACAGGAAGCAGCCAAGCGCGATTTGAAGCATGAGGAATGCCATTCTGAGATTGAATATGTCGTAGCACATGGCATTTCCAGCATGGTAGACAAGCAGCGCGTACTCATTGGCAGCTATCATTTCATCTTTGAGGATGAACAGTGCACGCTGCGCGAGGAGGACAAGGCGCTGTTTGACAGCGTTCCGGAGGAATATTCTCCGCTGTATCTGGCAATTTCCGGTGAATTGGCTGCGGTGATCTGTGTAGAAGATCCGCTGCGCGAGGAAGCGGCAGACGTCATTGATCAGCTGCATACACTGGGCATTCAACATGTTGTCATGATGACCGGAGACAACAGCAAGACAGCCAATGCTGTTGCCGCGAAGCTGGGCATTGACAAATATTATGCAGAGGTTCTGCCGGAGCAAAAGGCGGAATTTGTCAAGGCAGAGCATGAGGCGGGACGAAAAGTTATCATGGTTGGTGACGGCGTCAACGATTCTCCGGCACTGTCCGAGGCAGATGCAGGCATTGCCATCAGCGATGGCGCAGCCATTGCGCGTGAAATCGCAGATATTACGATTTCGGCTGATGATCTGTATACCTTGGTAACGCTGAAAAAGATCAGTGATGCACTGATGCAGCGCATCGACCGCAATTATCGCTTTATCATCGGCTTTAATCTCGGCTTGATTCTGCTCGGTGTCGCAGGTGTGCTTCAGCCGGCAACATCCGCGATGCTGCATAATCTGTCCACGCTGGGCATTAGCTTGGACAGCATGACAAATCTGCTCTCTGAGTAAGCAATAGATGGAAATACAATCGCCGCGGTTTGTGCCGCGGCGATTTTTGTGCTTATAAATAGGTGAGTAAAACAGGAAGGGCTTAGAATATATTATTTCTATACAATTCCGAAACGCTGTTTTACTTTTGCAACATAAACCTCCATGCGATTGATCTCTTCGATATTTGTTGTAGTTTGCGAAAAAAGAGAGGATGCAAAGCAGATGCCAAGGTAAAAAGCATATCGGAAAACACCATAACATCGTTCTTCCCAAGCAACACAGATAGAGGAAAGATGTTCTCGCTGTATGGTATAAATTTCATGATTTAGCTGTTGTGTTAAATCATGAATTTTTTGAGAAATCATTTGAACTGTTTCTTGTTTCAGAATCATATCATGCATCTGAAAAGCATATTCAGGATGTATATCGAGAGACTCAGTAGGAGAAAAACACGCTTGAAAATAACTACAGGTACTTTTTTGGAAACTTAAAATGAAAAATTGGCGCATTTTTTGCTCATATTTTTGTTCTATTGCTTGCAAGGTTTTTGTTTGCTCATCGGATAGTATTGTGCTTAGCGATTTGATGCCGGCTTGATAGTCACGTTCATATATTTCACAGCCTTGTTGGATCATATCATGCTGATAGATTTGCAGCAGCGTTTGTAATAGTTCGTCTGAAAAAAGAGAGTTAAATAATAAAGACAATTCATTTTGAATATTCATTACACATAAATCCTCCATGACAGTGTTTAGAATAGTATATCATTGCTCAAAATTTCGGTCAATAGCTCTATATATAAGACGGAAAGAAATAAAAATATCCTCTATAATAAATAGCATCATAGCCTAGAGGAGTGACTTATCGTGAGCAAAGACGTTGTATTTCGTAATCGAGATCGGTTTATTGAACTTGGCTTGACGATTGCGGCACTCCGAAAGATGCGAGGAATGTCGCAGGAACAGCTGGCGGAAAAGGCGGGGATGAGTCGTTCTCATTTGAGTTCCATTGAAGCACCGAACATTGTTCGCCCATTTTCACTGGAAATCTTGTATAATATTGCAGATGCTCTGCATGTTCGGGCGGGAGATTTGCTCAATGCGACGTTTCCGGTGGAAGAGAATAAATAATATTTAGGGACTGCTTGATGGCAGTCCTTTTTAATGCCTGCATTGACAAATAAGAGAAAAAGCCTTCCTCCCTGAGGAAGGTGGCACGGCGCAAGCCGTGACGGAAGGAGCAGCACGTGAACAGGTCTGCACCAGAGCAAATCGTATGCGTATCTTGTCAATTTAAAAAACTCCCTCAGTCTTCGCCTGCGGCGAATCCAGCTCCCTCAAAGAAGGAGCCTAGCCCTCTCTGTCGCTGGCGCGACATCTCTCCCGGAAGGAGAGACAAGTTTGGACTGTGCATAAGGCAAAGCTCCTCTCATATATTTAATGATAAACGATAAAAATATAATGACAAAGATGAAATTCTGTGCTATACTGCAAGTACAGAAAGGATGTGACGGATATGAGCGAACAGGCAAAGCGTTCGGTACAGGCGCGGTGTGAGGATATTGGTTTAGTTATGCGTGCGGCATTCTGGCTGTATGGCGTGTATGTGCTCATCCTGCTGGGGCTTGGCATCTGGATGCTGGCGCAGAGTGCGGATCAATTTTCGATGTATGTCACACGGACACAAAACGGCATACTTGGACAAGCATTTTTCAGAAATACGTTGGAAGTTGATTTTACTCGTGCCAGTTTGAATGCGGCGGCTGTGTCTCACACAAAGCTCGCTTATCTGATCGGTTTTTTCACGGCATGGATTGCGAAAGTGCTGTTTTGCGGCATTTTGTATCAGGTGCGCAGAATTTTTCGCAGCATCGCAGGAAACGAAACACCATTTGTCGCGGAAAATTGCCGTGCATTGCGGTATATCGGCATTTTGATTATCGTCATTAGCGTTGTCAAGCAAGTGTGCCCGCTGATTTTGATGCTGGCAGGCATCGGAGAAGGCGGAACCGGCAGTCTGATTCAGCTGGATCAATGGCTGATCGGCGGTGTTGTTCTCAGCTTGTCTTATGTCTTTGAATATGGTACGATATTGCAGAAAGAATCGGATGAAACATTATAAGGAAGTAAGAGAAGTATGGCAATTATTTTGCGGCTTGACCGTGTGATGGCAGATCGAAAAATGACGCTCAATGAGCTTTCTGCGCGTGTCGGCGTGACCAACGTCAATCTGTCGAAATTAAAGACCGGTAAGGTCAGTGCGGTGCGGTTTTCAACGCTCAATGCGATTTGCCGCGCATTGGATTGTCAGCCCGGCGACATTTTAGAATATCAACCGGATGGGGAGTGAGGAACATTCACAAATCCGGTGTACGATAGCAAACAGCATCTGTTATGTGTGATAAAGGTTTGTAAAGATTTTCGGAAACCTTTGACATTCAATAGGTGCTGTTTTATTATGGTGGATGGAAAAAATTCACGAAAGGATTGTACAAAATGAAACATTGGATTCAAAAAATAGCTGTCTATGCATTGGCGGCGGCAACTGCTTGTTTTTGCGTTGCCTGCGCTTCGGCACAGCCGAGCGGCTCGGCTTCCGAGAGCACACAGCAGACCACCAGCCAAGAGATGACGTATGACAAACAAAATCACACACCGATTCAGCAGAGCGGATACACCTTCCAGATTATTGATGTGACCTCCGGAGAAGAGTCTGCGACAATTTTCTTTACTATGTCTCCGGTGGAAAGCAAAAAAGCCGCAGAAGATCTGTATATTACCACCAGCACCGGTGACTGCACCGCCAGCGTGCTGAAATATGACGAGCAGAACAAGCAGGCACTGTTTGAATGCAGTGTGGATATGAACGCATCGGAAAAGATGAAGATTTTGGTGCAGGGCGACGGCGTGTATGCGACCGTGCCGGTCACGGTATTGGCGGACAAGAGCGTGCAGACGGATACGCCGCTCACCAGCGCCACCGGCAAAAAGGGCACCCTCAATGAAATTCGCCTGAACACCAGCACCATCACGTTCCAGTACACACTGCCGGGCTATCTGGAAGCACAGAACGAATGGGATGCCGATTGGACGGAGTACGTGCACGGAACACCCGACGTCACGGTGACATTCGCAGACGGCAGCACAAAAAAGCTGGAGTTACAGGAGCTGCACGGCGATTTGGAGCCGGAGGTCATGAAGACCTATACGCATTACTTCGCTCTTGCTGATGCAATTGATTTGGAAAACGCGGAAACGCTGACCGTCAACGGAACCGATTACACCCTGCACGGATAAAACTGTCGCAAGACATATCTTTACAGCGATATAATTATATGTTACAATTATACACAATAGAAGAACGTATCATTGGACGCAGTAATTGGAAGGAGCTGGAAAGATATGAAAAATAGCCGAAAAAACGCCGCGTACCGCCTGATTTTATGCGCTGCTGCCGCAGCAGCCGTGTGCACCGGTGCGAGCTATGCATCCTGCCAGAATGAGACATCCGCGCCCAGCACGCAGGGCAGCGCCGCTGTGCAGCAAATGAAAGCTGCCAAGCACATGCCTGCCATCCGGATTTTGGACGCCGTATCCGACGGAACCACGGCGGATGTGCGCATCACCGTGAAGCCGATTGCCAGCGAACAGGCGGCAGAGGATTTGATGATTACAGCGAGCACCGGCGACTGCGGTATCTGTGTTTTGGCATATGACGAGCACAGCAAACAGGCCGTGCTTGCGTGCAGCGTGGACTGCAAGGGCGCGCAGAACATCAAGCTGTTCGTGCAGGGCGGCGGCGTGTATGAAACCGTGCCGGTCACGGTATTGGCGGACAAGAGCGTGCAGACGGATACGCCGCTCACCAGCGCCACCGGCAAAAAGGGCACCCTCAATGAAATTCGCCTGAACACCAGCACCATCACGTTCCAGTACACACTGCCGGGCTATCTGGAAGCACAGAACGAATGGGATGCCGATTGGACGGAGTACGTGCACGGAACACCCGACGTCACGGTGACATTCGCAGACGGCAGCACAAAAAAGCTGGAGTTACAGGAGCTGCACGGCGATTTGGAGCCGGAGGTCATGAAGACCTATACGCATTACTTCGCTCTTGCTGATGCAATTGATTTGGAAAACGCAAAATCGTTGACAGTCAATGGAACGGAGTATACGCTGCATTAAATCTATGATATACTTATCTTGTAGAGAGATACATCCCCAGAGATAAGGAGGAAACGATGCAGTATAGGATTTTTGGCGATATGATGCCGGCAGTGACCATTCGTCTGTCACGCGGGGAAAGCGTGTATACGCAGTCCGGCGGCATGAGCTGGATGACCGAAGGCGTACAGATGGAGTCCAATCTAAAGGGCGGCTTCGGCAAGGCATTCGGCAGAATGTTTTCCGGTGAATCGCTGTTTATGGCGACGTTTACCGCGACCCGCGATGTCGATGAGGTGACCTTTGCGGCGACCATGCCGGGCAAGATTTTGAAGTTCGACATTCAGCCGAATTATGAGATTATCGCGCAGAAGGGCGCGTTCCTGTGCGCGGAGCACGGCGTACAGCTGTCTACGTATTTTAACCGCGGCGTCAAGGGCGGCTTGTTTGGCGGAGAAGGCTTTATTCTGCAAAAATACTCCGGCAGCGGCTCGGTGTTCTGTGAGATTGACGGCAGTGTGGAGACCATAGACCTCGCGCCGGGCGAGCTGCTGCGCGTGGATACCGGCAACATTGCCGCGTTTGAGACGTCGGTGCAGTATTCCGCCGAAATGGTCAAGGGCTTCAAGAACATACTGTTCGGCGGAGAGGGTCTGTTCCTGTCCACGCTGCGCGGCCCCGGCCGTGTCTGGCTCCAGACCATGACCAGCGCCGAGCTGGCAAAGAAGATCATTCCGTATTTGCCGACAGGCGGGAGCAACTAAAAGGAAAGATGCCGTATCAGCCGGCCGCAAGCATGCTTGCGGCTGGCTTTTTTGCATTTGGAAAAAGCGGGCGGCGCGCGTTATTGTGCACATTGCTGGCAAAATGTAAACTATCGAGTATTTTCGATGATATTTGTGTTATTTTAGACAATGATATAATAAGTGTTGGTTAAAATGCTTATAACCGGCGCAGCGCAGCGGGAAATTTTCGGAAATATCTGCTCTTGTTTCTCTCACGAACGAACCGTATACTGGAAACATAAAGAAAAGAGCAACACCACCGTGATGGAAATCAGGAGGTTTTCCTATGAATACAATGAAGCATTTTTCCAACAAGATTTTACAGGCGGACAGCTACGGTCCGGTTTTTATGTATGCAACCCATCGAGAGCTGGCATGTGCGCCGCGCCATATCATCCGCATGACGGAGCCGGTCAATCCGGAGCTGCTGCAGCAGGCAGCACAGCGCGCGCTGGAGCGTTTCCCGCAGATGCGCGTCGGCCTGTCGCGAGATGACGATGCATACCGCTATTATTTCAACCCGCTGCCGCCGGTCGTTCTGCCGTTCTCGGACGTCTCTCCGTATTACATCGGCTCGAAGGACAACAACGGCTATCTGTTCACGCTGGGCTGGAAGGACAAGACCATTTATATGGAGTATCAGCACTCCCTGTGTGACGGACACGGCTTTGACCAGTTCATTCGTGCCGTGCTGTTTGAATACCTGACGCTGTGCGGCAAGCCGGTCTGTAACGACGGCAGCATCCGCACCCACGAGACGGAATTTCAGCTCAGCGAATGTGAGGACGGCTATGCCAAGCTGGATCAGGCAAATCCGTCGGAGGAAGGACATTACACCGTCGAGAAGTCGTTCCATGCGCCGGTTGCTGACAGAGAAGGCAATGAGCGCATGACGGAAATCACGTTCCCGTACAGCGAATTGAGAAGCTGGACACATGCACACGGCGCATCACCGATCAGTCTGCTGTACACGGCGATTTCGTTCGCACTGTATCACACCTATTATACCGAGCAGGATGCGGGCACACCGGTTGTCGCAGAGATTCCGATGGATTTGCGTCAGATTGTCCCGTCCGACACCACGCATTTCTTTGTTTCGCTGCTGGATTTGCCATTTGAATATGACTGGTTCTCTCTGCCGTTTGCGGAGGCATGTCAGAAGGTGCGTGCGATGTTTGACACCCAGCGCGCACCGCGCCACGCCGCATATTGGGGCAAGGCGGGCAGCACCCGTGTCTCGGAGGGTCATCACGCCGAGATGAGCATTGACGAGAAGGAAACCATGATGCGCGACATGGCGCGCAATTATGTGTACCGCGACAGCTTTATTCTGACCAACATCGGCAGATTCGATATTCCGGAGAGCATGCAGGCGTATATTGAAGATTACGGTGCCATTTTGCCGTGCGGCTATCAGCCGTTTGGCATTCTCATCAGCTCGTATCAGGGCGTCATGAAAATTTCGCTGGCACAGCGGGAAGATACCGCGGCACTGTCCGATGCAATTTTGGCACAGCTGGCGAACTGCGGCATTCACGCAAACACCAAGGTGTACACCTATCATCCGACCCGCTATGAAGGCAAGCGTCTGATGAAGCGTCCGGCGCGTCTGAAACGCACTGCGCGCAAGAGCATCAAGGCGGAAAAGCTGACGGGCAGACACGTCAAGCGCTCCCGCGTATACAGCCGCTCGGCAAAGTAAACACAAAGCACAAGGCTTCCTGTCCGGTTGACGGACAGGAAGCCTTGTTTTGTTATTCGCCTTTTTTTCGTCTGACGGTTTTGTCCGGCGCCCAGCCCCTGAGCGGATAGCGCTGGATGGCGCCGAAAATGCGCTGTCGCACGCCGGGATTGGTGTGCTCCAGCGAGCGCAGCAGCTGCTTGATTTCCTCGCGCTTGGTGCTGCCGTCCACCGGACAGGGATTGTGCACAATTGGCAGCTCCAGCCGCTTGGCGAGCGAGCGGATGTAGGACTCCGGCGTGTATACCATCGGGCGGATGACCGTCACACCGGCGCGATCCAAATAAGTCACCGGCAAAAAGCAGCTGAATCTGCCCTCGTACAGCAGCGACATAAGCACGGTCTCCACGACATCGTCAAAATGATGGCCGAGCGCGACCTTGTTGCAGCCGTGCGCTTTGGCGGTGCTGTTGAGTGCGCCGCGGCGCATATTCGCGCACAGCGAGCACGGGTTTTCCTCCTTGCGGATGTCAAACACGACGGTCTTGATGTCGGTCTGCTCCGTGATAAATTCCACATTCAGCTCTTGGCACAGCGCCGCAACCGGCGTGAAATCCATCTCGTCATAGCCCATCTCCAAGGTGATGGCCTTGACCTCAAATTTCTTGGGGTAGAAGCGCCGCAGCCCTGCGAGCGCAGACAGCAGCGCCAGAGAGTCCTTGCCGCCGGACACGCCGACCGCAATGACGTCGCCTTCTTCTATCATATGGTATTGATCCACCGCACGGCGGACATAAGAGAGCATTTTCTGCATGGTTTTCCTCCGAAACGCGCGTTTTCCGCGCCGTAATATTTTTATTATACTGCATGTGCGGACAATTGGACAGAAAAAAATTTTAATTTGGGTTGCGAGCATTCGGGAGAAAACAGGAGAAAATAAGAGAAAACGAGAGATTGTACTGTGGAAAATTAAAATCTTCAAAAAATGTGTTGACTTTGATTTTAGGATGTGGTATAACAATATAGCGCTTGAATGACGGAAAAGTTCGGAATTTAAGCAATACCGAATGGAAATGAAACATTTCAGATAAAAATTATAATCGGAGGTTAGATCATGTCCACTTATATGGCTAAGGCTGAAAACATTGACCGCAAGTGGTATATCGTCGACGCAGCAGACAAGCCGCTGGGTCGTACCGCAGCTACTGTAGCAGCTCTCCTTCGCGGCAAGCATAAGGTAGAGTTCACCCCGCACGTTGATACCGGCGATTTCGTTATCGTTATCAACGCTTCCAAGGCAGTCCTGACCGGCAACAAGCTGACTCAGAAGTACTACCAGAGACATTCTGGCTGGATTGGCGGCCTGAAGGAAACCCAGTACAAGACCCTCATGGCTGAGCGTCCGGAGCTGGCAATTGAGCTGGCAGTGAAGGGTATGCTCCCGAAGAATTCTATCGGCCGCAAGGCTGCAACCCGTCTGAAGGTATACGCAGGCGCGGAGCACAACCACGAAGCACAGCAGCCGACCGTTTGGGCTGGCAAGTAATTCTTACAAGGAGGAAATTAAGTCATGTACACACCTAAGAAAGCATATTTCTACGGCACCGGCAGAAGAAAGTCCTCTGTTGCAAGAGTTCGTCTGATTCCGGGCGGTACTGGTGAAATCACCATCAACAATCGTACCCTCGACAACTACTTCGGTCTGGACACCCTGAAGCTGATCGTTCGTCAGCCGCTGGAAGCTACCAAGACCACTGAGAAGTTTGACATCGTTTGCACTGTAGCTGGCGGCGGCTTTACCGGCCAGGCTGGTGCAATCCGTCACGGCATCTCCCGTGCCCTGCTGCAGGCTAACTCTGACGAGTATCGTCCGATCCTGAAGGCAGCTGGCTTCCTGACCCGTGACCCGAGAATGAAGGAGAGAAAGAAATACGGTCTCAAAGCAGCTCGTCGTGCTCCACAGTTCAGCAAGAGATAATCGACTGCTCAGGCTATATCAAAATGGTTCAAAAAGCCCGGAAAATCAAG
>OMNT01000117.1_pt1 | contig 81268 bp, 82 predicted proteins | sample 1672551 | NCBI WGS metagenome assembly OMNT01 (sample SAMEA3136698, study PRJEB25190) | human gut metagenome | reverse complement strand
CTGACGACAGTAATATTCGAGGAAGGAATGACAGCGATACCATCGTATATTCTGGAGAGCGATGATTATAACAGTTATGTGACGAATGTCCAGATACCAGACACGGTGACAAGTATAGGTGAATCTGCATTCTATAAGTGCAGCAGGCTGGAAAAGATAACACTGCCACAAAAACTTACAGTGATAGAAAGGGATGCATTCTCTGGATGTACCTCAATAAAGGGAGTATCCCTTGGAAAGAATATAACTGAAATAGGAAGCAGTGCATTCGCATCGTGTACAAATCTTGAGAGTGTGACGATGAGTTATAACAGTACAGTTGAGTACACAGCAAGCATAGGAAGCAATGCATTTTACGGTTGCATGAGCCTTGCAAAAGTAAGTCTGTCAGAGAATGTGACAAGTATAGGAAACTATGCGTTCAGCGGATGCAGTGCACTTGAAAGTCTTATACTTCCGGAAAGTCTTACATCTATGGGATCTCGGATGATAGAGGGAACAGCAATAAGCAGCATAACGATACCGAAAAATGTAAGCTCGTGTGGTGGAGGATATTATAATAGTGATAATGGCCCTCTGGCAAACAGCAAGGTGCTGACGACAGTAATATTCGAGGAAGGAATGACAGCGATACCATCGTATATTCTGGCGAGCGATGATTACACCAGTTACGTGAGCAAAGTTATCATCCCCGCCAGTGTCAGGTCTATAGGTGATTATGCATTCTATAAATGTAACAATATGACGATATATGGCTATATCAATTCGTATGCCCAGCAATACGCTGAGAGTAATGAGATACCATTTGTATCAGTTGCCATTGCAAAGAATGCAACAGCAGATGATGTCATGTCCCACATCAATCTTGGAGACCTCATCAGTGATGTGTCTCTGGAAAATACGACTATATATGGACCATCGGTAACTATCGATGGAAATACATTCTCTCTGTTCCAGTTCAATGCGGGAGCAACACTCAAGCTGAACGATAAAGTCCAGGCAAAGGTTGATATGGACAAGAAGACAGTTCAGGTTCTCATTGGCTTTGACAAATTCAGTGGGTCAGCCACACTGGGAAAGGATGTGAACAGTGATAATTACTGGAAGGAGTCATATGCCCAGGTGAAGTCACTTTACAAGGGCGTTGTTGGAGAGAAGGCGTCTACTGACCAGCTGTATCATAATTTCCAGAAACTCAGAGGCAAACTGCGCAAGACGGACTGCTCCATAGGAATAAAGGCTTCTGCGGAGGTGGCCGGTTATGCTGAGTTCAGTTTTGCATCTGGAGAGCTGGAATATACATCTGGCGGATTAGTGCTCAGCGCATCACTGGGGTATGAGGAGGAACAGCGTATTCCTTGTTTCCCTGCGGCATATGTTGTATTTGGATTAAATGCAAGCTTTAACGGCAAGCTTACACTTGAAAGAACCAAAGACATGGAGTTTAAGCCGGGGATGGATGCGTCGATAGGCCTTGAGGCAAAGCTGGGAGTTGGTGCAGGTTCCAAGAAACTGAGCACGTATGCAGAACTTGGCCTTAAGGGAAAAGTTGAAGTGGGAGTGAAGCTTCCGGCAGCATCCATAAGAAATGCATTGAAGGCATCGCTCTCAGCAACAGTCTATCTGGACAGCAAGATATTTGGCTTCAAAGGACCGTCATATCAGAATGAATTTGCAAAAGTGCAGATATACCCGAGGAGCAGTACGGCGTCGCTCAGTTCAATTGATCTGGATACATACGACTGGGATAAAGCTGAGCCTATGAGCAGAGATTACCTGACAAATGGCATGGCTGTTCTCAGCTCTGCGGATACGGCAGATACCGATACACTATATTCAGCAGAAAATGCATATCCATATAACAATGCAAAGCTGGCAAGGCTTGATGACGGTACATATATAATGTTCTGGGTTGATGATACAGGCAATAAGTCTGATGTGAACCGTACAACGCTGATGTACTCGGTATATGATGGAGAAAAGTGGAATTCTGCCGCAGTCGATGAGACCGGTGGATCTGATGATTATCCATGTGTTTACAGTGATGGAAGCAGGGCATTGGTTGTATGGCAGAAAGCTGCAAAGATGGAGGAGAATGCCGGTCTTCCAGATCTGCTCAAGACGGTGGAGCTGTATTGTGCAGTATATGAGAATGGAAAACTCAGCAGCCCTGAAAAGATAACAGCAGGCAATACAGCATATGAGATGATGCAGACCGCAGCTGTAAATGGCAGTGATACGGCAGTTGCGTGGGTTGAAAATTCAGAGAATAACCCATTCCAGTCAGCCGGTTCCAATTCCGTAAAGATGGCTGTGAAGAATAATGGTGGCTGGGATGTTCAGACAATTGCATCAGATGCGGGGCTGGTCAAGAATATGAGCCTTGAGTATATCAGCTCAAAGCCAGTACTTACCTACGAAACAGGAAATGACAACGATGAATCTACTATACATTGCAAGACAGACAGCGGAGTAGTTACATTTGCAGGACATGCAGCACAGATAGCTGGTGGCATGATGTACTATTCAGACAGTGAGTCGATAAAGTCATACGATATAGCAACCGGATATAAGGAGACACTGGGGCTTCCTGCAATGAATGATTTTGTCGTGCTGGATAATGGCACAACTAAGGCGGTTTACTCAACGGAGTATTCTGGTTACACAAGCGAATTGATAATGTATCCATATGAACGCGTAAGCGGAGAGTGGGGGGATAAGGTGACACTCACTGACTATGGAAAGTATATAAGAAGTTATTCTGTGGTTCAGGACAAGGCAGGCAATGCGACAGTGTCAATGAACCTTGTGGATGTGAATGAGGATGCTGACGAGATATATGGAGACAGCAGAATGGTTGTTGTCGACCAGACGGATTATATCGACCTGGAGCTTCAGGATAATATTACTTACAATGAAAAGCTCGTGTCACCTGGAGCTCGGCTTCCAATATCTTTTGAGGTGAGAAATAACAGTGCCAAAGAGGTAAAGAATTACACAGCCAGCCTGCTGGCAGAGGATGGAACGACGCTGGCAACACAGACTGTTAACTGCGATATCTCAGCAGGACAGAGCGCAGGAGCACAGCTTGTATATCAGCTCCCGGAGGATCTTACGTACCAGACAGTATCGCTTCGCGTAGATGCAGATAACGATAGAAATGCGGATAATAATATGCAGCAGTTTGGTATAGGGTATGCAGATCTTGCCGTTGACAGTATATATATGTCAGGCACAGGAACCAAGCCTGTATTGAGAGGAACAGTGGGCAATCATGGCTATAAGGATGCGGCGAATGTGAAGGTGAAACTTTACTATGGTGATGCCGAGACTGCATTTGCGACATGCGATCAAGGCACAGTTGCAGCTGGCGGCAGTTCAGAATTTAGTGCTGACATACCGGCGGAGTATATGCCGTCTAATCCTATGGTGGCAGGAAATGTGATTCGTGTGGAGGTTGAATCGGATGAGCCGGAACTCATATATGATAACAATGAAGACCAGCTGATCATTCAGCCGGAGGAAGATGCAAAAATATACCTGAATAAGAAAAATCTTACGCTTGTAAAAGGGCAGGAAGAAACATTAAGTGTCTCATATAGTTATAACAGTTCAAGTGACAGAAAGACAGAGTGGACAAGCAGCAATGAACAGGTGGCAGAAGTGACAGATGGTATAGTTAAGGCTGTGGGTGCAGGAACAGCGACTATAAAAGCATCTGTTGGTGCGAGTACAGCAGAGTGTACAGTTACGGTTGTGGACAGCACCAAAGTCGAAGTACAGGATGTCAGTCTGGATGTAATGACAGTAAAACTCAAAGCTGGCGGTACACAGATTCTGAAGGCATCGGTACTGCCAGAAGGGGCAGAGAATACTGGATTTGTATGGTCGTCAGACAATGAAGGCGTTGCAACAGTGTCAAAGAATGGAGAGGTAAAGGCGGTAGCTGCAGGAAAAGCGGTTATTACGGCAACGGCTGCTGACGGATATCATAGTGCCCAGTGTACAGTGACGGTTACACCTGATGAGAATGCAGAGTACACTGTGTCATTTGCAGGTGGTGATGGAACTATGGGTATGCGTCCTTCGTCACTTTCCGGAGTCGGTGGCTCTGTTGTGACTCTTCCGGAAAATCCTTACACTAAGGAAGGTTATACATTTGCCGGATGGAGTGATGGCGTCTCGGTATATAAGGCAGGAGAAACATTCAAAATACCATATCATAATGTAAAGCTTACAGCGGAATGGATTGAAAAAGGCAGCGCAGAATATTACATCAGTGTCAGAGCAGATGGAAATGGGCATGTCACACCGGGAGAAAAAGTTACAGTAAAAGAAGGTAAAAGCCAGACATTTGAGATAGTTCCGGAAGAAGGTTATGAGATTGAGTCTGTATATGTGGATAATGAGAATGTTGGAAGTGTATCGTCGTATACCTTTGAAAAAGTAAATTCTGATCATGATATACATGTAGTATTTGTGAAGAAGAAAGACACAGAAAATGTACCTGTTGAGGCGATAACTATAACAGGAGTACGAAGCGAGAATTATGTTGGCTCGACTCTATTCCTTCGTGCAGAGATACAGCCGGATAATGCAACGGTAAAGGATGTGGAATGGAGTGTATCTAATGAGAAAATAGCCAGAATTGAGGGCGGCATACTTGAACTTCTCAAGTGCGGCAGAGTTACAGTAAAGGCAAAAGCGTGTGATGGCAGCGGGGTAACTGGTGAACTTACTATAGATATAATGGGTGAGCCGATTATTATCACGGGTGATACCACGTATAATAAGACGTACGGTGACCCTGCGTTTTACCTCAATGCACAGGTAATAAAGGGTGATGGCGAGGTTACATATACATCCAGTGACCCGGATGTCGCAGCGGTAAATCATTCGGGCAAAGTAGTGATCAAAAAAGCTGGTAAAGCTGTAATCACTATGAAAGTCATTCCTGAAGCTGGCAATCAGAATATGGTAGAATTCTCCATGCTGGTAAATATATCAAAAGCTGATCAGGAGCTCAAAGGTACATCAAACTACAATAAGAAGCTCTCAGATGGTGCATTTGTGCTGGATACGGAACAGAAGACGGGTGATGGAAACTTATCATACAAGTCTTCAGACAACAGTGTAGCGACGGTCAATAGTTCAGGAAAGGTGTTTATAAAAGGGGTTGGTTCTGCAGTTATTACTGTCACTGCGGAGGAGACGGACTGCTACAAAGAGGCAGTGAAGAATGTGACTGTAACAGTCAGCAAACCAGCTCAGAAAGACCTGGCTGCAAAGTCGGCGAAGACAGCGGTAACCGGCGTCAAGGATGCCACATACACCGGCAAGGCGATAACGATGAGCAGCCTAAAAGTGACAGCGTACGGCGTTACACTTACAAGCGGTAAGGATTACACAGTATCCTACAAGAATAACAAGAACGCGGGTACAGCGACAATCACCGTAACAGGTGAGAATGGTTACAAGGGCACTGTCAAGAAGACGTTCAATATATCCATACCAAAGGGCAGGATATACGAGTCAGGTGGACTCAAGTACAAGGTCACAAGCTCAGCAGCAAAAGGCAGCGGAACAGTGACACTGACAGGAACGACATACAAGACATCCAACAGGAAGTTCAAGACGCTCACTGTCAAAAATACAGTCAGCATTGGCGGAAAGACGTTCAAGGTTACGGCTATAGGACGGAATGCATTTAAGGGTTACAAGTACCTCGCGAAGGCGGCTATCGGTGCAAATGTCCAGACCATAGGAGCCGGTGCATTCAGCGGATGCTCAGGTCTTAAGAGCATAACCATAAGCACAGCAAAGCTGACCTCAAAGTCGGTGGGCGCAAATGCATTTGCAAGGATATATGCAAAGGCAAACGTAAAGGTGCCGGCAAAGCAGCTGACAGCATATAAGAAGCTTCTGAAGCAGAAGGGACTTCCGGCGAAGGCTGTGGTGAAGAAGTAAGACTTATTGAATAGAAAACGAATGTAGTATTCAATACCATTTATCCTTGTTATATATAATACATTGTGGTAGAATTTATATATCTGGGATGCAGAAAAGATGAGATGCACGGATGTGCATGGAATCACCGGGCAGCTGCCTGGCGATATATAGACGAAAGGGACTGCTGCCGGCAGTCCCTTTTTGCGCTGTTTACATATTTGCGTCAGGAATATGTAGTTGACTATAACATTAAATACACCTACAGACATCATACAGAAAAGAGTCAGCTGCAAATATAAAAATACGAGGTATGAGATGAAAAGAGTAGTTGTAACAGGCATGGGTGCTGTGACACCTATAGGAAACAGTGTAGAAGAATTCTGGGATAATATAAAGAAGAATACAGTTGGTATCGGAGAGATCACAAAGTTTGATGTCAGCGATTACAAGTGCAAGCTTGCTGCTGAGGTGAAGAACTTTGATCCAAAGCAGTATATGGATCCAAAGGCGGCAAGACGTATGGAGCCATTTTGTCAGTATGCCATAGCAGCTACAGGCGAGGCAATCAAGGATGCAGGTCTTGACCTTGAGAAGGAAGACAGAACAAGGATCGGAACATGTATAGGAAACGGACTTGGCGGTGTGGCAACCATAGAGAAGGAGCACAAGAAGGTTGTAGAGGGCAAAGCGAACAGAGTCAGTGTAATGATGGTTCCTATGATGATATCCAACATGGCTGCGGGCAATGTTGCAATACAGTTTGGCCTTGAGGGCAAATGTACTGACATAGTTACAGCCTGTGCCACAGGAACAAACTCTATAGGAGAGGCTTACAGATATATACAGGCAGGAGAGGCCGATGTCATGGTTGCAGGTGGTGCAGAGTCACCTATCTGTGAGACAAATGTATCAGGATTTATCTCAATGACAGCGCTTTCAAGTGCAGAGGATCCAATGAGAGCGTCCATACCATTTGACAAGGACAGATGTGGATTTGTAATAGCAGAGGGCGCAGGAGTTGTTGTACTTGAGTCACTTGAGCATGCTCAGGCGAGAGGTGCCCAGATCCTGGCTGAGGTAGTCGGATATGGTTCAACCTGTGATGCATATCACATCACATCCCCTAAGGAGGATGGAAGCGGTGCAGGACGTGCCATGAAGCTTGCCATGGAGGAGGCCGGAATCACACCTGCTGACGTTGACTACATCAACGCACATGGAACAAGTACCCATCACAATGACCTCTTTGAGACAAGAGCCATCAAGTATGCTATGGGCGATGACGCATACAACGTGAACATCAATTCCACAAAGTCCATGATAGGACATCTGTTTGGAGCTGCCGGAGCAGTTGAGTTCATAACATGTGTGAAGTCCATAGAGGATTCATACATCCATCCAACAGTTGGTCTCCGCGAGACAGAGGGTGAGATGGATCTCAACTACACCATGGGCGAGGGTGTACATAAGGATATTACATATGCGCTCAGCAACTCACTGGGATTTGGCGGACACAACGCAAGTATACTTGTGAAGAAGTTCGAGGCATAATACAGGCAGGATTACTGATAATTACATATAACAGGAAAACATCACTTCAGACACAGGGGTGATGTTTTTTTGTGCGCTGTCCCAGGTTAATAAAATAAATATTTGGGGGACATAAACTAATAAAACCACAAAACGACACAAAAAAAACATGAAAAACAAATGAAAACCAGAAAAACCCACAAAATGTGTTGACAATCCCACATGGCGTGGCTATGATACAAAGCAAAACAGAAGCGCGTATCTGATTTTAGAGTGCAAAGGGGCACGGAGATAGAACTGTAAAGTTTCATCTCTGTGCCCCTTTTGTTTTAACAGGGAAATCTTTTGGAGGTGGAATATGGCTACTAAATCAAGCATTATGGACACTAACAGCTACAGTGATGACTACAGTTCACTGCTCAGTAACACGACAAGGGATATGATAAACCGCCGTGAGAAATGGATGGGTGGCGCATACAGACTTTTCTATAGAAAGCCGGTCAACCTTGTGAGAGGACAGGGACAGTACCTCTGGGATGCAGAGGGGAATAAATATCTGGACATGTACAACAATGTGGCAGGAATCGGTCATTGCCATCCTGCTGTGGTCAAGGCAGTTACAGAGCAGATGAAGCTTTTAAATACCCACACACGTTATCTGCATGAGAGGATCATTGATTACAGTGAGGATCTGCTGAAGATGATGCCGGACGAGATAGACAAGATAATGTTCATGTGTACCGGTTCTGAGGCAAATGACCTGGCACTCCGAGTGGCACAGGAATACACGGGCGGCACCGGAATCATAGTTTCAAGGGAGGCGTACCACGGAACAAGTGCTCTGACATCTGGATGTTCACCAGCCCTTGGAAGCGAGCAGCCACTGCTTCCGAATGTAAGACTCATTGAGACACCTGACTATTACAGACATGGCGGTACACCTGAGGAGTTCACCGCATGGTATTCAGGAGAGATGCAGAAGAAGATCAATGAGCTGGAGGCAGCAGGATATAAGTTCTCATGCTTCCTTGCAGATTCTATATTCTCATCAGATGGAGTACATCCGAATCCGGTCGGTTTCCTGAAGGCGGCCATCGATGTGGTACATAAGAATGGCGGTGTATTCATAGCTGATGAGGTGCAGCCGGGATTTGCAAGAACGGGAGATGCGTTCTGGGGATTCGCCAGACATGGGATCATACCTGACATGGTGACAACAGGAAAGCCTATGGGTAACGGAATCCCGATATCAGGACTTGCCGCCAAGCATGAGGTACTCGCCGCATTCAGCGACAAACTTCCATATTTCAATACATTTGGAGGAAATCCAGTGGCTATCGCAGCCGCACAGGCTGTGCTTAATGTCATAAAAGAAGAAAAGCTGCAGGATCATTGCAAGGTGGTCGGTGCAAAGCTTCTGAAAGCATTGCAGGAGGTAAAGGACAGACATCCTGATTCTGTGGGAGACGTCAGAGGCGCAGGCCTGTTCATTGGATTTGAGCTTGCGAAGAATGACGGCAAGAAGACTCCGGATCAGCAGAAGGCACTGGATGCCATCGAACTTCTGCGAGACAACAATGTACTGACTTCTGTTGCAGGACCTTATGGAAATGTCTTAAAGCTTCGTCCGCCTATGGCATTCCAGGAGTGCGATATCGACTGGATAGCATCAACCCTCGATAAATGTCTGCATCAGCTTGAGTCATAGATAACACACGAAAAGGAGGAAGAATTATGAAAAAGAAGATTTGCTCAATACTTTTGGTAGCCGCACTGGCACTTACGGTGACTGCATGTGGAAGCTCTGGAGGAAGTACAGATGGGAGCACACAGGCAGTGACAACAAGCTCTGAGTCCAAGACGGACAAGGACACACTGGTGATCCTGGGAGCAGAGAACTGGCAGGCATCACTCAGCCCACTGAAGCACACTTCCACGATGATGCTTCACGCAGAGGCCATAGCTCTGGAACATCTACTGGTCATGGATGAGAAGACACAGGAGCCACAGCCTAATCTTGCTACTGAGTGGTCATATGACGACAGTCAGACAGTCTTGACGGTCAAGCTTCGTGAGGGCGTAAAGTTCCACGACGGTTCAGACTTTACCGCAGAGGATGCCGCAGCATCATGTGAGGCATATTCAAGCTCACAGAACGTATCCGGTTCATGGTGGGCAGATGAGTTAAAGTGTAAGGTCATCGACGATTATACATTTACCATAACTCCGGCATCGGGAAAGCCTCTTGGCTCTCTGGTCAACATGCTTTGTTCAACTCCGATAATGTCCGCTGACGATCTTGCAGATCCTGAGAACACTCTGGATAAGAGATACAACGGAACCGGCCCATACAAGATGGTAAGCTTTGAGAACGATACAGCGACATATGAGCTGTTCGACGATTACTGGGGAACTCTTCCTAAGATAAAGAAGATCGAGTACAAGTACGTTGCGGATGCCACAACACGTCTGTCAGCATTGCAGTCAGGTGAGGCCGATGTCATCGAGCGTGTTGATTCCGATGCGGTGTCTGTGCTTGAGTCAGACAGCAATATCGTGGTTGACAAGTTCCTCACCACAGAGTGTAAGCACCTTATTCCAAAGTTCAAGATGCCGCCTATGAATGAGAAGCTCGTCAGAAAGGCGATAGCCTACGCGATCGATTATGACGGAATCGTAAATGATATATTTGGCGGATATGCAGAGAAGGCAGACAGCTTTATCTCCTCAACTATATGGGGCTACAAGGCTGTAGGTGGTGTCGGCGAGTACGATCCTGAGAAGGCTGCAGAGTGCCTGAAGGAAGCCGGCTATGAGAATGGCGAGGGCCTTCCAGAGCTCAACATCTACACATCCGTTGGTTTTTACCCTAAGACAAAGGAATATTACGAGTACATTGCAGCTTGTTTACAGGCTGTCGGTATCAACTGTAAGGTCGTTCCACTTGATACTTCATCATGGGGCGATGTGTTATATGAAGAAACTCCTTGCTACATGATCGACTGTGGATGGCAGCCATCAGGTATCGAGCCTGAGCTGAAGCTGAATTCATGGTATGCAGCAGGTCGAATCAGCCACTATGAGCCTACGGCAGAGCTTCAGGACATCATGGACAGATTCGCAACTGAGACAGACCCAGATAAGAGAAAGCAGATCCTTCAGGACGAGTACCTTCCGGCCCTGGCAGAGGAGATGCCTGATATCCCTATCATCAAGTCCATGACTATCTTCGGAGTAAGATCAAATGTCAAGGGTCTTGAGTACACAAGTGGTGCAGATTATATCTTCACAAATGTCACAAAAGAGTAAGCGCATAGCAATATATTAGATTCACAAAAAGGGGCTGCATGTGTAAGGATACAGCATGTGGCCCTTTTTAAGAAGGGAGGAAATCAAAGTGCTGGGAACCGTTTTAAAAAGACTTGCACAGGGCATTTTTGTTACCTTTTGCGTTATATTTATCAGCTTTGTAATACTTCGAATGATACCGGGAGATCCGGCGAAGGTCATGGCTCCGACAGCAACAGTAGAACAGCAGCAGGCGATCAGAGACAGTATGGGACTGGAAAAGTCCATCCCGGAGCAGTTTAAAATGTACATGGTGAATCTGTTCCACGGAGATCTTGGAGAGTCATATTTCAAGAGCGATACAGTCCTGAATGTTATGGAGCAGGCCACACCTTTATCATTGATACTGCTGATATCTTCAGTGGTCATATCGATCATATTATCCCTGATCCTGGGAACCATCGCAGGACTAAATGGAAATAAATGGGAGGATCGTCTCATCTCGAGTATTGCGGTACTGTTCCAGTCAATGCCTAACTACTGGGTATCCTCCGTGTTGATCATTATTTTCTCAGTCAGACTTGGACTGCTGCCGTCAATGGATTATTCGGGACCTGTATCCTGCGTGCTCCCGACAGTTGCACTGGCACTTCCGCTCACGGCGGTGCTCACCAAGGTGGTGCGTTCCTCACTGATCGACAGTTACAATCAGGAATTTGTCAAGGTTGCATATGCGAGAGGAATATCGACAGTGGCGATATATTTCAAATACGCACTCAGGAATTCACTTATCCCTGTACTGATATCCCTAGGAACACAGCTTGGCTTTCTGGTAGGAAGTATCGTTGTTGTCGAGTATGTATTTAACTTCCCGGGAATCGGATACACGGTGTTAAATGCGATCCTTCGAAGAGATTACAACCTGGTTCAGGGAATTATCATTCTGTTTTCCGTATTCTTTATTGTTTTGAATATTGCCATTGATCTTGGAAGTATCCGTCTTGATCCACGAATGAGAAAAGCACAGGGAGGACTGTAATTATGAAGAAAAAAAGTAAATTTAGATCAGTCCTTCAGTGGATTGGTAAAAACAAATTATTTACACTTGGAATCATTATTGTAGGAATCTATCTCCTTGCTGGAATCTTTGCGCCGCTCATCGCGCCGTCGGACCCGGGCAAGGCAAATCCATCCATCAGATTATTGAAACCATTTCAGGATCCGGCACACTGGCTGGGAACTGATGCCATAGGACGTGATCTGTTCTCGAGACTTTTGTATGGAATCCGTACCTCAGTCATAATTGGTTTCTGCAGCGTTCTGCTGGCCGCCTTCATAGGACTGATAGTCGGAATCATATCCGGTCTCACAAGTCCGGGACCTCTGGATTCAGTGCTGATGAGGATCACCGATGTACAGATGGGATTCCCATTTATCGTACTTGCCATGATCGCACTCACACTGTTCGCACCGAATGAGGTGTCGGTAACCATAGTGCTGAGTCTGGCACTGTGGCCGGCCTATGCGAGAACGGTGCGGTCAAATGTAATACCCCAGAAGAGCACAGATTATATCGCAGCGGCAAAGCTCATGGGGGCGAGCTCATGGAGGATATCCACGAAGTATATCGGCAAGAATCTGATCCCTGCCATGCTTCCTCTCATACCGCTTGATATCGCCGGAATGATCATCAATGAGAGCTTGCTCAGCTACATGTCACTCGGTATAAATCCGCCAAAGATATCCCTTGGAAACATAATGTCCGATGCCCGTGGCTATATTGCATCTGATGCATGGTATATCATGATCCCCGGCATCGTTCTTATCATCATGGTTCTCGGACTGAATTTTATCGGTGACAATCTTCAGGTTCATTTCGATCCAAAGCTTCGCAAATAGGAGGATAACAGTATGGATAATAATACAGAAAAAGATACAGATGTGATCCTTGAGGTAAAGGATTTAAAGACCTATTTCAAGACCGGTCCGCACAAAGTCGTGAAAGCAGTTGAGGGAGTCAACTTCTCACTGCGGAAGGGCAAGGTGCTTGGAATAATAGGAGAGAGTGGTTCCGGCAAGAGCGTGACGGCGAGATCGATACTGAGGATCGTGGAATCTCCGGGTTACATAGCAGGCGGCGAGATCAGGTTCAAAGGTCAGGATATACTGAAGCTCCCGGAGAAGGAGATGAAGAGCATCCGTGGAAATGAGATCTCCATGATATTCCAGGATCCTACTACATCGTTCAATCCCTACATGACAATTGGAGCACAGCTTGCCGAGGCCTATAACGCACATACCCCATCGGGTTCAGAAAAGGCAAAACAGGAGATAATGAGAGTTCTCAAGCTTGTCGGAATAACCAACGGCGAGGAGGTCATAAAGAAATACCCGTGTGAGTTCTCAGCGGGTTTCAGACAGAGGATATTCATAGCGATGTCAATGATATTGTACCCGGATCTGCTCATAGCGGACGAGCCTACAACAAGTCTTGGAATCACCATTCAGGCGGAGATCATCGAAGCCCTCAGTGAGGTGCAGAAGCAGACCGGCATCTCCATCATGATAATCACCCACGACTTTGGCGTGGTGTCCCAGTTCTCAGACGACATATTTGTCATGTATGCGGGAAGATGCGTGGAGTCGGCATCCAAGAAGGATCTGCTCAGAAATCCAAAGCATCCTTATACGGTTGGACTTATCCGTTCTGTTCCGCTTCTCGAGGCTCGTAAGACGAAGAGACTGAAATCCATTCCGGGATTCCCGCCGGATATGTCAAATGTCCCGGAGGGATGTCCATTTGCTTCCCGTTGTGAATATGCGAAAGATATATGTCATAAAGAGGTGCCGGCACTGAAACCGGTTGGAGAGGGACATATGTGTGCCTGCCATTTCCCACTGGATTATGACATTAACGAAGATACAGAATTGGGGTGATCATATGAAGGATATAGTATTATCTTGCGATAATCTGCTGAAGCAGTATCCGGTGAAAAAGGGAATGTTCAACAAGGTTGTCGGACAGAAGAACATAGTCGACCATGTCTCGCTGGAGCTGGAAAAGGGCAAGACACTTGCGATCGTCGGAGAGTCGGGCTGTGGCAAGACGGTGCTGACGAGAGTCCTGCTGGGAATTGAGGACAAGACGGACGGAAGTATCGTATTTGAAGGAAAATCCGTGGACGATATGACGCCCCAGGAAAAGAGCGATATGAAGGCAAAGATACAGATGATCTTTCAGGACACTCTGGGATCGCTGCATCCGAGAATGAGTATCCGTGAATCACTTGAGGAGCCATTGATCCTGAATGGAGTGAAGGACAAGGAGGAGAGGGAGAAGATCATTCTGGACACACTTTCACAGGTCGGAATGGCACCGATGTTCCTTGACAGATACCCGCATCAGTTATCCGGTGGACAGAGACAGAGGATAATCATAGCGCGGTGTCTGGTCGTCACACCGAAGATCATATTTGCCGATGAGCCTATATCGGCACTGGACGTGTCATTGCAGGCACAGGTCATAAATATGCTGATGGATCTGCAGGACAAATATAAGTTGTCCATGCTGCTGATCGCCCACGATCTGGCTGTGGTGAGACAGATCGCGGATCAGATAAAGATCATGTATTTCGGAGAGATAGTCGAGAGTGCACCGAGCAGCGAGATATACAAGAATGCGCAGCACCCATATACAAAGGTTCTGCTCAAGGCGGCTCCGAGTATAAGCAAGGGACTTGAGGATGCGGGCTTTGACATAGACCTTAAGCCAGGTGATATACCTGATCCGGCAAAGCCGATGCCGGGATGTCCGTTCTGTACACGCTGTATATATGCGGATGAACGTTGCATGAAAGAGCGCCCGGAGGAGACAGAGGTATCACCGGGACATACGGTTCGCTGTCACAAGGCAGGACAGATATAACAGAGATTAAGGAGGAATCGTGATGGAATATAGTGCAGTCAGTACGATATGGATTATGGTAGGAACGGTACTCATTTTCTTCATGCAGGCGGGCTTTGCGATGCTTGAGACCGGCATGACGAGGGTAAAAAATGCAGGAAATATCGCCATGAAGAATCTGGTTGACTATTGTATCGGTTCGGTGACGTTCTGGTTGATAGGATTCGGAATTATGTATGGCGGCGACGGAGCTGTACTGGGTAAGATCAAAGGTGTGGCAATGGAATCGGTATATGGAGGCGGCATGCTTCCTGACGGGATTCCATTCTGGGCATTCCTGATATTTCAGACAGTATTCGCTGCGACGGCGGCGACCATCGTGTCGGGTGCCATGGCGGCGAGAACTAAATTTGCAGCATATTGTATCTATAGTCTGATGATAAGTCTGGTGATCTATCCTATATCGGGACACTGGATATGGGGAGGCGGCTGGCTGGCACAGCTCGGATTCCATGATCTTGCCGGATCCACAGTTGTACATATGGTGGGCGGTGCCGCTGCATTTGCAGGAGCGTGGATGCTCGGCCCGCGTATCGGAAAGTATTCAAGAAGCGGAAAGTCGAAGAAGATACCGGGACACAGCATGCCGCTGTCAGTGCTTGGAATATTTATCCTGTGGTTTGGCTGGTTCGGCTTCAACGGAAGCTCGGTTCTGCCACTGACAGGAGATACGGTGTCGCTAGTTGGCAAGGTGTTCTGTAACACCAATCTATCCGCTGCGGCTGGAGCAGTCACAGCGATGTGTATAAGTTGGGCGTGGAAGAAGAAGCCAGATATCGCCATGACACTCAACGGCGCTCTGGCAGGCCTGGTTTCTATCACTGCGGGAGCCGACGTTATAAGTACACCACTTGCGGTGTTGGTCGGAATCGTGGCCGGAGCGATAGTAGTTGGGGGAATGCATTTCATAGAGAACGTGGTAAAGATAGATGATCCTGTGGGAGCCATCGCGGCACACGGATTCGGTGGCCTGTGGGGAACTGTAGCGGTTGGATTGTTCTCAGACGGAACCGCCACAAAGACAAAGGGCCTGCTGCTCGGCGGTGGTGGCTACCAGTGCGGAATCCAGATCCTTGGCGGAATAGTTGTGTTCCTGTATGTATTTGCAGCTTCGGCACTACTGTTCAAGATCGTTCAGAAGACCATCGGCCTTCGTGTATCGGCTGAGGATGAGATGGATGGACTGGATATCAGTGAGCACGGATTTTCAAATACTTACACAGAGGTGCTGTCCTCAGACGGAATAAGCGCGCCTATGATGAATGTGCCTAAGATCGATGGCAAGGCATTTGACAGCCCAGAAAATGCGGAGAATCTTAACATATCCAAGGTGGTCATCATAGCGAGAAAGAACAAGCTTGACGCACTGCTTCACGCCATGAATGACATAAATGTAACTGGAGTTACGATCACGGATGTGACCGGATATGGTATACAGAAGGGAAATAATGACAAATATTACCGCAGCTCGGATGCGGATCTGAACCTGCTTCCTAAGGTGAAGGTCGAGGTCATAGTCAGCACTGTACCTGTGTCCAGGGTTGTGGAAACTGCGGAGAAGGTGCTGTACTCGGGCAACTATGGCGATGGCAAGATATTCGTATACGATGTGAAAAATGTTGTGAAGGTTAGAACCGGAGAGGTTGGAAGAGAAGCATTGATTGATGAGAGCAAGTAGGAGAGGAGGCTTTTTTATGCGCAAGACAACAATTGATGAGGCGATCGCAAGGGTTGATGACTGGAAGGGCAAGGAGATCAGTTACAAGCCCGTTTCAGGAGGAATAACGAATCCGAATTTCAAAGTGGATGTGGAGGGAGAGCATTTCTTCCTCAAGATACCGGGAGCCGGCACGGATTACATAAACCGTGAAGTATGCCACGAGGCAAATATGATCGCGGACGAGAGCAAGGCAGGCCCAAGGGTCTATTATTATTTCGAGGATACAGGTGTTGAGATATTCCAGTGGCTTGACGGCTACCGCCAGGTGACATTTGGCGATGTGTATGACAAAGATATATTCCAGTCGATATTCGAGAGGATCAGGGACTTCCACCATCTCGAGACAAAGCCGCTGAACCTGAAGCAGAGCATATTTGAACAGGCGTGGGATATGAACGCAAGGGCGAAGAAGGGCGGCTATATATCACCGTTTAATGACAAGATGGAGTATCTGCTCTCTGCTATTGAGAAGGCGCTGGCGGGCAGTGAGGAGCTGTGTCCGTGCCACAATGATTTCTGGACAAACAACCTGATGTACAACGAGGAGACAAATGATCTGAAGATCATAGATTATGAGTATGCGTCCATGAATGATCCTTATGTGGATCTGGGTCTGATATCTGCTGTGAACTATTTCACCGAGGATATGGACGTGGAGATGATGAAGATATACGGCGGAGGCAAGGTTGATGAGAGAGCATTTGCTAGAATGAAGCTGAACAAGATAGCCTGCGATATCAAGTGGGCGTATTGGGCACTGTATCAGGCGGCCAGCTCCAACGTGGAGTTTGATTACATGAACTGGTATGGACAGAAGATGGCGAGACTGCAGCATTTCTGGCTCGATTCAAGGCTGGATTACTGGCTCGACGTTGCGAGGGAGAAGAGTACCCGTATCAGTTGATGATCAGCAGATCGTATTATGAAACCGGTTCAGGAAAGGGAGATGTATAGCATGAAGGATTATTATAAGAATATGGAAGATTCATGGGTAGATTTTGTCAGTAAGAATATACGCGCACAGGCATATTCCGGGGAGGAGAAAGCCACCTCGGAGGTGTTTATGCAGGCCATGGAGGAGCTTGGTATTGAGCATTTCCGCGATGAGTGCGGCAACGTGGTCGGAGTCATCCGCGGAGAGGGCAACGGTCCAAACGTGCTTCTGACTGGACATATGGATGTTGTGCCTGAGGGAAGCATAGATGCATGGAGTCCGTATTCGCCATTTGAACCGAAGGTGGAGGATGGAAAGTTATACGGCAGAGGCATAAGCGATATGCTTGCTGGCCTGACTTCGGAATTCTTTGCATTTATGGAGATCAAAAAGCTGGTGGATGCCGGGGCGAAGATATCGGGCAATCTTATATTTGCTGCAGTCGTCTATGAGGAGCCGGCGGAGAGTATCGGAACGATTTATCTTATGGAGCACACTCTTCCAGAGCACGGCCTTGATGTTGATCTGTGCTATCTGGGGGAGCCGTCCGACGGCAATCTTGCCATCGGACAGCGAGGCAAGATCGAGCTTGTCATAGAGGTGTACGGTAAGGTGGCGCACTCGTCCGCTCCGCAGGAGGGCATAAATGCTGTTGAGAAAGCGCTCCCTATAATGGATGCGATCATGCATAACTTTGGCAGTGAACCGCTCGTACATGAGATGGGTAAGACGTCCATGGTCATCACTGATGTGGTGGTAACACCGGGACAGAAGTATTCCTGTGTGCCGGACTATTGTGAGATCACAGTGGATCAGAGATATGTGCCACCTATGACCATAGAGGATACGGTGAGCAGGGTTCAGAAATTCCTGGATGAGCAGAAGAAAAATGATCCTGAGCTCAGAGCTGTCGTTCATCCGAGAATGAATAAGAGGACGTGTTACACCGGTTATGAGGCGGAGGCGGCAAAGCAGCATCCGGCGTGGGTGACCGGCAAGGATAATGAGTATGTCGAGCTGACATACAGGACGCTTAAGGAGCTTGGTCAGGATGTTGAGAAGATATACTGGCAGTTTGGAACCGACGGAAGCGTTATATGCGGCAAATACAACATACCGACTATAGGATATTCGGGTGCGATGATGAGTCAGGCGCATCAGGCACAGGAGCATGTGGAGATCGACAGGATCCTCGATTGTATAGAGGGATATACTGCGGTTCTCTGCAGGCTGTATGGACTGGATATGCCGGAATAAAGGTTTACACGGCACCGCTTATTTTGATACAATCATGTTGCAGGTTAGAAAACATAGGGCTCAGTTTATAAGGAAGTAAGGGAGGGGACAGATGTTAGCAGATCAGCGTAAACAGATAATATTGGATCAGGTAAATCTTAATCATTCGGTTACTGTTGCCAGACTGGTTGAGCTGCTGGGCGTGTCGACCGAGACGGTGAGACGTGATCTTGAGGATCTTGAAAATAACAACATGCTCACGAGGGTACATGGCGGTGCGGTTTCTGTGAAGAAGAGATACCGGTTTGAGGATATGGATGTCAGGGGCACATCCAATATGGAACTCAAGGAGCAGATAGCCAGGAAAGCGCTTGAGTATGTGAAGGATGGAGACACCATAGCGATAGATTCAGGCAGCACGGCGTCGTTGTTCGCCATGGCACTGAAGGCGCACAATTTTGACTCACTATCCGTCATAACCTATTCCTCGGAGGTGTTCTCCATATTATCGGAATGTGGAAATTACAGGATAACCCTGCTGGGCGGTGAATATCTCCCGAAGGAGAAGTTGTTTTATGGCTTCCTGACACATGAGGCGATGCAGAAACTTTATTTTTCAAAGGCATTTGTAGTACCTTCGGCACTTTCGGTCGAGGATGGCGCACATGATTTTATAAGGGAGACCTATGAGAATCAGTGCATGCTGATAGGCCATGCTAGCGAGGTATTTCTGCTGGCGGACAGCACGAAATTCGAGACAAAGGGAGATTTCAAGCTCAGTGATCTCCAGCCGGAATTCACCATCATAACCGACGGTAAGCTTCCGGAGTCCGTATACAATATGTATAGAGATCACAAGCTGAACGTGGTAAGTTGATGACAGTCAAAAAAGTGTCTGTTTGCCTCTCTTTGGGTGTACAGAAGATCGATAAAATAGTATAATAAATGTGCTATATAAAAGATTGGACGGACAACTAAAGGAGGGTTATGGTTATGTACGAGAACAAGGATATGCTCAGTTGGCTTGGCTATTTTGCAGACATGATGAAGGTCAGTCCTGAGAAGATAAAGATGCTGAATATATGCGGAAAGCAGAAGAACGTTGTTCCGACTATAGACACACACAAGAGAGTTCTTATATTTGCAGATCAGAGTCATGAGGATCTGTTGTATACGCTTTGGGAGAAGGGCTTTGGCGAGTATGACATGTGGTATGCAGAGGGTGTGGAGCCCGGCGGCGAGGTTCATCATGACAAGCTGGAGAAGGTGCTGAACAGGAAGATAACAGGGCCAACAGTTATATTCATCATGAATGAGAAGACAAGGGAATCCGTCAGATACGGAATTGCAAATGATTTCTTCTCGGCTGGAACAGTACACTATGTCGGCAAGGAGATAAGAGCAGTCATCATGAGTTTGCTGGATGTGGATACGCATGACACCATCTTGGCACTCCAGGCCGAGAGTATAGTCATTGAGGCTGCGATCGTGGCAAGCGAGGGCAACATTATAGCCGTTGAGCCGGACGAGGGTTCGAGAAGATCCATGGAGGAGAATGTTGACAAGTTCGGAGTACATAATGTACAGATAATCCCAGACATGAGCGAGGAGACTCTGGCAGCCATACCTGTTCCGAGACTGGCATTCATAGTTGCAAATCATTATCTGGAGTCAGATATGGAGAGACTGCTCAAGATCAATCCGAATATGCAGTTTGTCATATACACACTTGATCTTGGAATACTTGCACAGGCAAAGCTCATATTTGACAAGCTCGGAATAAAGAATATGGAGGCTATTCAGATATCTGTATCCAAAACCAACAAGGACAACATGTTCGTTACCCAGCCGTCACCATGGCTTATCACCGGTGGAGCAGAGTAATCGACATCATAATATTTATATATAAGAAAAACCGCCTTTATGTAATAGGCGGTTTTCTTGTGTCCTCCAGACGGACGATTCCGAGAATCGTTCCCAGACAAATGATATCACTTGTGAGATACAGGGATCTATCACATCTGCTGACAGCTTCAAGGTATGGTGAGCCATCCTTTTCTGTATATTTTCTGATCATCTCGACTCCATTCTCGTTCAGGAATAACGCAATATCTCCGAAATGAGGAAAGTTTTGTTCCACGGCTATAATATCATCCTTAATATAGATAGGATGGAGCATATTGGTCGTGAGCCTCAGACAATAATCTGCATTTGGAAAATAATCGGCGGGTATCTCTATAAATTCTGTCGCGTGTGTTGAGTAGTCTGAATTGGAAGCAAGCGTGTGAGTTGAGGAAATACACGGAATCCTGCGCGTTTTGGCGCGGTACGCATCCGCTGAAGGAAGCTTCTTCTGCATGTGATCTTCAGAGTCCGCCATTAGCATGACCATCCGCTTGCCGTGGATGTTGAGTGTTCTGTATTTTTGCAGGAGATACAATTCCTCGTCCGTAAGGCTGCGCCTATGGAGAAATCCATCCATGGTACATCCAAGTGCGTCTGCGATGGATATCATAAGCTGTATTCCCGGGCTCTTGGTCTTGCCGCTCCTGATGGCTTTTATCGTATCCTCAGAGACATCTGTCAACTCAGCTAACTGACTGATCGTAACCCCGCGTTCAGCCATGACTTCCCTGAGTCTTTTCCCTATATCGTATTGTTGCTGCATGTAATTCACCTCAGTAACATTATATAATAGAAGAAACAGGCTTGTCCAGTTGAAAAGTGTAAGAATATACACTTTTGCGATTTGTGTATGCGCAGGAAAGTGTATGAACTGCTCTTTAATATGAAATTAAATATGATATAATGAATTTATCTGTTACATCGAGAGATGACAAGGGGGTCATTTTCTACAATAGTCTGTCACAATGGGGGTGACGGATTACGGCAGAGGGAACAAGGCTATCACGTGTCGAGCGTTAGGGCGTCGAACACGAGATAGCCTTTTTTCGTGGGGGCGAAGGACGGACGGCTGGGTATTCTTCCGCGGGGCGGGTATATCATCTGCTATATATGTGGTATCACGCTCTACTTCCTTCGCTTCGGCTTAGCTTCTATATGCACTCGTTTCCGGCCGCGATAAGGGCGATGCGGCTTCCAACTCGGCAAGAAGCACCGAAGCTCAGTCGTATTCGCTACCGATACCACATATATAGCAGATGATATACAGCCGCGGAAGAATACCCAGCCTGTTTCTGGCGGAAGGGTGATGGGAGTGGCGAATTTTACTTTGATGATTTGGAAGAAAAGCTAATTATAAACGAAATGTTAAAATTATAAAAAAAGTATAAACTGGTGATACACTAGGTTTTATGCGGGCTTCTTGGTAAAACTGTGACAAAAAACTGTTTTTGTTACGAAAAATAATACAAAAATAAAAAATGATTAAAATTTGACTATAAGGGCAAATAAATGACTTTAAATTTGTTTTGAATGGTGATAAAATACGCAAGCAAGGAGCGAGAGTAGCTTTTTAGAAAAAAAGATAGGGGAGTATGACCGTATGAATGTAGTATTTTTTGATGTAGACGGCGTACTGAATTCGGAGAAATTTCTGTGTGAGAAGCATGGGGAGTTTATCAATCCTAAGAATGTGGCTAACCTCAAGATGGTTGTGGATGCCACAGGAGCGAAGCTGGTCATGACAAGTGACTGGAGAAAACAGGTGATTGATAAGGATATCAGTAAGGCACACGTAAGGGAACTGATAGACAGACTTGCGGATGCTGGAATGGAAGTATATGGGGCAACTTCTTCAGGGGATGAGCTCAGAAACAAGTACGGGGATTATACCAGAGCATGTGCAGTCAAGGATTATGTGGTTGCGAATTCCGTAGAGGGATATGTCATATTTGATGACATGGATATGGACTGGGAGGCTCATGAACTCGATTCTCACTGGATCAACACAGAGAACGTACTTGTGGGGCTGTCTGAGGCAGATGCCATGAATGCTATTTCTATAATAAACCAATAATAAACTGGAATAGCATTTTGACATACAATAAAACAGTGTGAAAGGAAGTGATGTCTTACGGATCTGGCAGAAGAGTTATCCAATGAACTCCAATGCAAAACAGTATTTACAATACCAATATTTGGTGGAATACCGGTAACGGAATCTGTGGTGGTAACATGGATCATTATGGCAGTGCTTGTGCTGTTGTCGATTATCCTTGTAAGGAATCTCAAAGTTGAGAATCCGGGTAAGAAACAGCTTGTGCTGGAGACCATAATAACTACTTTTAACAACCTGTTCAAAGGTGTTATCGGAGAGGCGGGCATGAAGTATGTTCCGTATCTGATAACGGTTATTCTGTACATCGGCATGGCCAACATCATGGGTGTATTTGGCTTTAAACCACCGACAAAGGATCTGAATGTGACAGCCTCACTGGCCATCATGAGTATCATACTCGTACAGGTGGCAGGAATACGAGGAAAGGGGACAAAAGGCTGGGTCAAGAGTTTTGCAGAGCCGGTAGCAATAGTTGCACCGCTTAATGTACTTGAGCTTGTCATCAAGCCGCTGTCGCTGTGTATGCGACTTTTTGGTAATGTTCTCGGAGCATTCGTCATCATGAAGCTGATAGAGGCAGTAGTTCCACTCATTGTCCCTATCCCACTCAGCCTGTACTTTGATTTTTTTGATGGATTTTTACAGGCATTTGTATTTACTTTCCTGACTACGCTTTACATGCAGGAAGCGATGGAGTAAAGATTATCTGATTTTAAAAATGAAAATAAGAAGGAGAAAATGATATGAACGGATTATTAGCAATTGGAGCAGGTATAGCAGCATTAGTAGGACTTGGCGCAGGACTTGGAATCGGTCTTGCAACATCAAAGGCAGTTGAGGCTGTAGCTAGACAGCCGGAGGCAGACGGAAAGATCACAAAGCTTCTTATCATCGGTTGTGCCCTTGCAGAGGCAACAGCTATCTACGGTTTCGTAATCGGACTTCTTGCAATCATTCTTCTTAAGTAATCAGATTTTTGGTCAGATGGATATTTTAATAGAAATATCTAATAGAAATCTGGAATTGCAGAAGAGATGCGGATAATAGAAACAGAAAGATAGGAGTGGCTATATGATTGATATAGAATTTTCTACAATAGCATTCACCATTATCAACTTAATAGTTCTGTTTCTTCTTTTGAAGAAGTTCTTGATAGGACCGCTCAACGATGTCATCAAGAAGAGAGAAGATATGATCGCTGGCACCATATCGGATGCCAACAATCAGAAGGCTGAAGCAATGAAACTCAAGTCTCAGTATGAGGATACCCTTGCAGGGGTTGATGCTGAGTGCAGGGATCTCCGTGAGAAATCCCGTGTGGAGGCCCAGAATGAGTACAGCCGTATCATAGATCAGGCTGATGCAAAGTCAGTCAAGATGATAAAGGATGCGGAGAAGACCATAGAGATCAAGCAGAACAAGGCACTTTCTGATATGCAGTCACAGATCGCGGAGCTTGCAATGGCAGCAGCCGGCAAGATCGTGGGCGGTGAAGGTGATGCGGAATCAGCAGGAGCTGCCATGTATGACGAGTTTTTGAATGAAGTAGGTGATTCAGGTGACACAGAAGGCAATTAATTACGGAATTGTCCTCTATCAGCTTGGAATCAGTCAGGACATGGTGGAGGAGATAAAGGCGCTTGTGGATGGTAGTCCGGAGCTGGTATATGCATTGGCAGATCCGGTGGTCAGCCACGCGGACAAGCGCAAGGTCGTTGACAGGGTATTTGACAGATTTGGCAATAAGGATCTGGTAAATTTCATGAAGACCCTGTGTGACAACGATGGATTTGACATGATACATGACATATTTGACGAGTATGAGAAGTATGCCAGAGAGCAGCAGGATATCCTTTCGGCAACTCTCTATTATGTCACACCGCCAACTGATAAGCAGAAGGCAGGTATCGAGAACTTCCTTATGAAAGAGTATGGAAGCAAGGCGGTACAGCTTTCTATGGTGGAGAAAAAAGAATTGATAGGTGGATTTGTCATAAGAACGGGAGACCGCGAGTACGACAGAAGCATTCTGGGCAGGTACAAATCCCTTAGACAGAAACTGGTTATGAGGTGATAAATTGAGTTCAATTAGTTCAGAGGATATTATTTCTATACTCAAAGAAGAGATAGAGAATTATGATTTTGACTCCAGGGACAAAGAAGTCGGTAAGGTCATCTATGTAGGTGATGGAATCGTAACCGTATACGGTATAGACAATGCCATGTACGGCGAGATCGTTGTTTTTGAGAATGGTGTCAAAGGTATGGTTCAGGATATCAGAAGAACAGAGATAGGATGTATTCTGTTCGGTCGTGATACAGGAATCAAAGAAGGAACAAAGGTCAGCAGAACGGGAAAGCGTGCAGGCATCCCTGTAGGCGATGCATTTATCGGACGTATAGTTGATGCCCTTGGAGCACCTATAGATGGAAAGGGCAGCATAGAGTCAACGGATTATCGTCCAATAGAGAATCCGGCTCCAAGCATAGTTGATCGTAAGTCGGTCAACCAGCCGCTTCAGACAGGAATCCTCTCGATAGATGCCATGTTCCCAATCGGAAGAGGACAGAGAGAGCTGATCATAGGAGACAGACAGACAGGTAAGACATCCATAGCGATAGATACCATTCTGAATCAGAAGGGCAAGGATGTCATCTGTGTATATGTGGCTATAGGCCAGAAGGCTTCAACAATAGCCAAGGTTGTAAATAACCTGAACAAATATGATGCCATGGACTACACGATAGTCGTTGCATCTACAGCAAGTGATTCAGCACCACTTCAGTATATTGCGCCTTATTCAGGTACAGCGATCGCTGAGTATTTCATGCATAAGGGCAAGGATGTGCTGATCGTGTACGATGATCTGTCAAAGCACGCTGTTGCTTACAGAACATTGTCACTGCTTCTCGGACGTTCACCAGGACGTGAGGCATATCCTGGAGATGTATTCTATCTCCATTCAAGACTTCTTGAGAGATCAAGTAAGCTTAAGGATGAGCTGGGCGGAGGCTCCATCACAGCCCTTCCTATTATCGAGACACAGGCAGGCGATGTATCTGCTTATATACCTACAAATGTTATATCTATCACAGATGGACAGATATTCCTCGAGAGCGATCTGTTCTTCTCAGGTATGAGACCTGCTGTCAACGTCGGTCTGTCGGTATCACGAGTTGGTGGTGCAGCGCAGACAAAGGCGATGAAGAAGGCCGCAGGAAGTATCCGTATCGATCTGGCACAGTACAGAGAGATGGAGGTGTTCACACAGTTCAGTTCAGATCTTGATGAGAACACCAAGGAACAGCTTCAGTATGGCAAGGGACTTATGGAGCTTTTAAAGCAGCCTCTGTGTAATCCGCTGTCAATGGCCGAGGAGGTTATCATTCTGGTAGCAGCTACCAATAAGGTATTCCTTCCAGTTGAGGTTTCAGAGGTCAAGAAGAAGAAACTTGAGATGCTTGAATACTTCCACAGTGCCCATAAGGATATCGTGGATGAGATCGAGGAGAAGCAGGTGCTTACCGATGAGCTGAAGGACAAGATAGTCGCAGCCGCTAAGGAGTTTATCGAGAGATAGATCTCAGGAGAAATAAGAAGATTCGTTGAGAGGTGATTTGATTGGCAAATACCAAAGAAATCCAGAATAGAATAAAGAGTATCAAGGATACTCAGAAGATCACCAATGCAATGTATATGATCTCATCTTCCAAGCTTAAAAAGGCGAGGACAGATCTTGAGAACACGGAGCCTTACTTCTACACACTCCAGGTTGCTCTTGCCAGAATGCTCAGACATGTTCCTGAGATGGAGCATCTGTACTTCGACAGCAGAGAGGGAATCAAGGAAGAGGACAGAAAGCGAGGTTATCTGGTCATTACCGCCGACAAAGGTATGGCTGGTGCCTACAACCACAATGTAATCAAGATCGCTGAGCAGGAGCTTGCAGCCCACCCAAACAGTGAGCTGTATGTAGTTGGCCAGGTGGGAAGACACTACTTCGCAAAGAAGGGAGTGCCTATAGATATACATTTCCAGTATACAGCGCAGAATCCTAGTCTTCACAGAGCCAGAGTCATAGCGGACAAGATGCTTGAGAACTATGAGAATGGCGATATAGATGAGGTATACATCATATATACCAACATGAAGAGCAGTGTGGTCGTTGAACCGCAGATGATACAGCTCCTCCCTATGAAGAGGACTGACTTCGCAGGCGTTCCTGCGGATGTGTTCCACGAGGAGATTACCATGGAGCCTTCACCGAAGGCAGTGCTTGACCGAATCGTGCCAAACTGTGTCATGGGATATATATACGGCGCTTTGGTAGAGTCCTTCTGCAGTGAGCAGAACAGCCGAATGATGGCGATGGACTCAGCCACAAAGAGTGCCAAGGAGATGCTGGATGATCTCAATATCAAATACAACAGAGCAAGGCAGGCAGCCATAACGCAGGAGATCACAGAGATTGCGGGCGGCGCCAGAGCTCAGAGAGACAGGAGCTAATAAGCTCAATAAATAATTGTAAAGGAGGTCTGATGTTTTGAAAAATGGTAAGATAGTACAGGTCATGGGACCTGTCGTAGACGTAGAATTTCCAGACAACGATCTGCCATACATCAAGGATGCTCTTGAAGTAGATAATCATGGAAAAAAATGTGTTATGGAAGTAGCACAGCACGTAGGAAATAATACAGTAAGATGTATCATGCTGTCCGCCAGCGAGGGACTTTCAAGAGATATGGAAGTCGTTGCGACCGGATCAGGAATCAAAGTTCCAGTAGGAAATCAGACACTTGGACGTCTGTTCAACGTGCTTGGTGAGACAATAGATGGCAAGGAGGATCTCTCAGACACAGAGCACTGGGTAATCCACAGAGAGCCGCCAACATTTGAGAATCAGAGTCCTGTCATTGAGATACTTGAGACAGGTATCAAGGTCATAGATCTTCTTGCACCTTACTCAAAGGGTGGTAAGATCGGTCTGTTCGGCGGTGCCGGAGTTGGTAAGACAGTCCTTATCCAGGAGCTTATCCAGAATATCGCATCCGTACATGGTGGATACTCAATATTCACCGGTGTTGGAGAGCGTTCAAGAGAGGGAAATGATCTGTGGACAGAGATGAGCGAGTCAGGCGTTATCGACAAGACCGCCCTGGTGTTCGGACAGATGAATGAGCCACCTGGAGCCAGAATGAGAGTTGCAGAGACAGGACTTACAATGGCAGAGTATTTCCGTGATGTAAATCATCAGGATGTGCTTCTGTTCATCGACAATATATTCAGATTTACACAGGCAGGTTCAGAGGTTTCATCACTTCTCGGACGTATGCCATCAGCCGTTGGTTATCAGCCAACACTTGCAAATGAGATGGGTGAGCTTCAGGAGCGAATTGCTTCTACCAAGGAAGGATCAGTCACGTCAGTCCAGGCCGTATATGTGCCAGCCGATGACCTTACAGATCCTGCCCCAGCCACAACATTTGCGCATCTGGATGCAAATACAGTTCTTTCAAGAAAGATCGTTGAGCAGGGTATCTATCCGGCAGTAGATCCGCTGGAGTCAAGCTCACGAATTCTTGAGGCTGATATAGTCGGCGAGGAGCATTATAATGTTGCAAGACGTGTACAGGAGATACTTCAGAAGTACAAGGAGCTGCAGGATATCATCGCAATCCTCGGTATGGAGGAGCTGTCAGATGAGGATAAGCTTACAGTTACCAGAGCCAGAAAGGTTCAGAGATTCCTGTCACAGCCATTCCATGTTGCTGAGAACTTCACAGGTATTCCTGGAAAGTATGTAAGTCTCAAGGATACGATCAAGGGCTTCAAGATGATCGTTGACGGTGAGATGGACGAGTATCCTGAGTGGGCATTCTTCAATGTAGGTACTATAGAGGAAGTAAAGGAAAAGGCCGAGAAAGGTCAGTAAAGGAAGTGCGTAGATGAATACATTTTATCTGAGAGTTATTTCCAGCAATAAGATATTCTTCGAAGGCCGAGTAGAGAAGATCATTCTTCCACTTGAAGATGGAGAGAAAGCGGTTCTTGCACATCACGAGAACATGGTCATAGCCACCAGCATAGGCGAGATCAGGATTACCACCAGCAAGGGTGAGCAGGTAGTCGGTGTTGTCGGTGAGGGCTTTGTTCAGATAGTAAATAACCGAGTTGTCCTTATCGTGGATTCCGCAGAGAAGCCGGAGGATATCGACAGGGTCAGAGCCAAGGAGGCAAAGATCAGAGCGGAAGAGAGACTCAGACAGAAAGAGAGTCTGAAGGAATACAAGCAGAGCGAGGCATCACTTGCCCGTGCACTCACAAGACTCAAAGTAACAGAAAAGATATAAAACCTAGCGCAGAAACCCCAAGCGCCTGCTTGCAGGCATTTGGGGGTTTCAAGCGGTTTTAACGAGAAGTCGTTCGGCGTAAGCCGAACATAGAGCGCGTCAGCGCGGGACTTCGAGTCTATTATAAAAGGCAGTGCCAGCAGCGGGACGATGAAACCGATGTGGCGTTGCCTTTTTATGTGCAGACACAATAGATAAAATGTTACTTGACAACTTTTGCCTTTACTGAGAAAATTACTAGATAGTATATGGTGAACTGTATATACAGTGAACTATGTATATAAGAGTTTATGAAAAAGAGGACGTGTGCATGTATATGCACACATTTTTGAGTTAAAGGTATTTGGTTAGAGGTATTTATGTTAAGATTTATTTGGGTAATAGTTTCGTGCTTGTTTCTGATCATGTACTATGTGCCAAAGATGTCGTATTATGCTAGACACCCGGAAAAATATGGTGAGGATATATGTTATCAGATGGCACAGGTTATGTGTAATCATGTGAGACGTCGTGCTTTTATCAAGACGGTTGCCACGGGTATGGAGAACCTTCCTAAGGAGGGCGGATATATCATGTATGCCAATCATCAGGGTAAGTATGATGTACTGGGAGTTATAGTTTCCCATGACAAACCGATTACGTATGTCATGGATGCCAAGAGGTCGAAGCTGTTCATAGCAGATCAGCTTACGGATCTTGTGAAGGCACAGAGACTTGACAAGGAAGACATAAAGCAGCAGGTACAGGTTATAAACGATGTATCCACGGAGATCAAGGCGGGAAGGAGATATATTTTATTCCCGGAGGGAGGATACGATCACAGTCACAATGAGCTCAAGGAGTTCATGCCGGGAAGCTTCAAGATCGCCAAGAAGGCGAAGTGTCCTATCGTTCCAGTCGTGCTGTATGATTCCTTCAAGCCATTTGAGGGATGGTCACTGAGGCGTGTGACGACACAGCTTGCATTTCTGGAGCCGATCCCATATGAGGTTATAGCGGATAAGACGACCACAGAGATCAGGGATATGGTCGTTGACAAGATCCAGAGGAAGCTTGATACGATGGAGACAATGAATTGTTGGTAACGATATATGGATAATTATTCTGAACGGGCAGGTCATGTTGATGATCTGCCCGTTCGGGGGTTATGGAAGCTTGGTGTTGACTATATCAAATCAGGTGAATACAATATAAAAGGGTATTTAACCACAAAAATAAGGATTGGGAAGTAGAGATATGGGACAGAGTAAAGAGAGAAACAGTAATGAAAAAAGCGGATTCCTCAAGAAGCTTATAATAGTTCTGGCAGTGGCGATCGTGGTAGTATTTGCGGTATTTTATGTGATCTATTACAGATTTTCATATCAGGCGGACAAGCTGGCAAAGGAGACCGCCCGCATATACGCATTTGGCGATGGCGGAGAGATGGCTGACATGATAGCCCCGGGATACGTGAAGAAGTTTGAGGATTCGTCAAAGGTTTTGTCGGTGAGTGACATACAGGACATATATATAAACAAGTTCAGAGCGTATACAGATGAGCAGGTTGGGGATATAGATACGATCGAGTGCAAGGTCACCGATATACAGGCGGTGAGCAATATAGAGGATGTGCAGCAGCAATTTGCGGACAACGGAGTTAAGGGCGTGTCCCAGTACAGAAGTGTGGAAGCTGACTGGATAGTGACAGGCAAGGATGGCGGCGAGGTCACGGTACACGTTCAGGAATGTATGTTGAAGTGCGACGATGGCTGGTATGTGGACTATGTCCGTATGCCGGATGAAATAGACAGCATGAGTACGCCGGTCGATTCCGGGGATGCTGACAGTGAGGAGACAACAGAGGCGGAGACCACTGAATAATATTGTGTGTATAAGATTGGAAGGGCATACAGTATACAAGAAAGAAGGCTGACAAAAAATGTATGATGTGAGATCCATGAAGGCAGAGGACTTCATAGATGATGGCGAGATCCGTGAGACGCTGGACTATGCGGATCAGAACAAGGACAATGTGGAGCTTATCGACAGTATCATAGAGAAGGCAAAGCTCAGGAAGGGGCTTACCCACAGGGAGGCATCCGTGCTTCTTGCGTGTGAGATGCCGGACAAGATAAACGAGATATATGATCTGGCGGAGCAGATCAAGAAGGATTTCTACGGCAACAGAATAGTTATGTTCGCGCCGTTGTATCTGTCCAACTACTGTGTAAATGGGTGTGTGTATTGTCCGTATCACATCAAGAATAAGCATATAGCCAGAAAGAAGCTCACCCAGGAAGAGGTGAGACGGGAGGTCATAGCACTGCAGGATATGGGTCACAAGAGACTGGCCATCGAGGCCGGTGAGGACCCTCAGATGAATCCTATAGAGTATATACTTGAATGTATCAATACTATTTACAGTATAAAGCATAAGAATGGAGCAATCCGCCGCGTAAATGTAAACATAGCGGCAACGACCGTTGAGAATTACAGGAAACTTCATGAAGCTGGGATAGGAACATATATATTGTTCCAGGAGACCTACGACAAAAAGGCATATGAGGTGCTTCATCCTTACGGACCAAAGCATGACTATGCATATCACACAGAGGCTATGGACCGTGCTATGGAAGGTGGTATAGACGATGTGGGTCTGGGAGTGCTCTTTGGTCTGGACAAGTATAGGTACGAATTTGCGGGGCTGCTGATGCATGCGGAGCACCTTGAGGCTGTTCATGGAGTTGGTCCGCACACCATCAGTGTGCCAAGAGTCAAGAAGGCTGACGACATAGATCCTGAGGCATTTGACAACGGAATAAGCGACGATGTATTCTGCAGGATCGCAGCATGTATCAGAATCGCCGTTCCTTATACAGGAATGATAATCTCCACAAGGGAGAATCCAACGGTCAGGGATGAGATCATAAGGCTTGGAGTGTCGCAGATAAGCGGTGGTTCAAAGACCAGTGTGGGTGGCTACTATGAGCCGGAGCCAGAGGATGAGAAGTCGGAGCAGTTCGATGTCAGCGACACGAGAACTCTGGATCAGGTTGTGAACTGGCTGATGACCAAGGGCTATATACCATCGTTCTGTACGGCATGTTACAGAGAGGGCAGAACCGGCGACAGGTTCATGAGCCTGTGCAAGAGCGGACAGATACAGAACTGCTGTCATCCGAACGCACTCATGACGCTGGAGGAATATCTGGTGGATTATGCTTCGCCGGAGACCGCGGAGATAGGCAGGAGACTCATACAGAATGAGCTGAAGAATATTCCGAATGAGAAAGTCAGACAGATAGTGGTCGAGAGACTTGACAGGATAAAGCACGGAGACAGAGATTTTAGATTCTAACACATTGTGGAGGAGCAAAATGAGTTTAAACGATACGCCGTCGGCAAACAGAGTGCATATAGGTTTCTTTGGATGCAGGAACGCAGGCAAGTCCAGTCTGGTAAATGCAGTGACGGGGCAGAGCCTTGCTGTTGTGTCGGATGTGGCGGGAACCACCACGGATCCGGTGTACAAGTCCATGGAACTGCTTCCGCTTGGACCGGTGGTCATCATAGATACACCGGGAATAGACGATACCGGCGAGCTGGGTGAACTCAGGGTGTCGAAGACCAGACAGGTGCTTGCGAAGATAGATGTCGCTGTGCTGGTGGTTGATGGTTCGGTTGGCCTTTCGGCGGCGGACAGGGAGCTCACAGAGCTTTTCAAAGAGAAGAATATAAATTATATAATTGCGTACAATAAGAGTGATCTAGTTAAGGATGATATACAGGTTCAGAATTCAGCGGAGAATTCCATATGGGTCAGCGCAGAGCGCAGACAGGGAATAGAGGAGCTGAAGGAATTGATAGGAAAGCTCACGGTGACAGACACCATGACCAGGAGACTGGTCGGAGATCTGATACAGCCGGGTGATATGGTGGTGCTGGTCATACCGATAGATTCTGCAGCTCCGAAGGGCAGGCTGATACTTCCGCAGCAGCAGGTCATAAGGGATGTTCTTGAGACCGGAGCTACGGCTGTGGTGTGCAGGGACACGGAGCTTGAGGATACTCTGAGACGGCTGGAGGGGAATGTATCTCTGGTGGTCACTGACTCCCAGGCATTTGCAAAGGTTATGAAGATAGTGCCGGATGACATATATCTGACATCGTTCTCCATACTGATGGCAAGATTCAAGGGGCAGCTTGATGCGGCGGTGAATGGTGCATATGTTCTGGACAGGCTGAGGGGTGAAGGACAGCGGACAGATGCGGACAGCAGACCTCCAAGGATACTCATTGCCGAGGGCTGCACCCATCACAGACAGTGTGATGATATAGGAACTGTGAAGCTGCCGGGATGGATACGCAGATACACAGGACTTGAGCCTGAATTTACATTTGTCAGCGGAACGGAATTCCCAGAGGATCTGACAGGATATGATCTGGTGATACACTGCGGAGGCTGTATGCTGAATGAACGCGAGATGAAGAGTCGTCAGGGAAGGGCGGAGCAGCAGAGTATCCCGATGACGAATTATGGAACTGCTATAGCTCATATGAATGGGATTCTTGACAGGAGTCTGAGGATTTTTCAGACAAAGACGGATATATAAATATTTGGATGAAAGGTGATCGATATGGCAAAGACAGGTTTGGTACTTGAGGGCGGCGGCCAGAGAGGCATATATACCGCCGGAGTCCTGGATGTGTTCATGGACAATGATATAGAGGTCGACGGTGTCATAGGGGTGTCGGCGGGAGCCATACATGGACTCTCCTATGTGGCGAGACAGAGAGGGCGCAACATGCGTTACAATATGAAGTACAGGAACAACAAGCACTACATGAGCCTGTACTCCCTTTTAACTACAGGAGATATATGTGGTGAGCAGTTCTGCTACCACGATATCCCGGAGAAACTGGATCCACTTGACTACGATGCATTCCTTGCAAATCCTACGAAGCTCTATGTGGGATGTTCTAATCTGGATACAGGAGAGGCGGAGTATCTGGAGTGTACGGACATGAGAGAGCCTGAGGATGTGAATAAGGTGAGGGCTTCGGCATCCCTCCCACTGGTGTCCAATATTGTAGAGGTTGATGGAATGAAGCTGCTGGATGGAGGTGTATCCGACAGCATACCGATATTTGCATTCAGAAGGATGGGCTACAGGAGAAATATAGTAGTTCTGACAAGACCGGAGGGATACCGCAAGGGCCCGGACAAGATGCTCAGGCTGGAGGCCGGAAGGTACAGGGAGTACCCTGAGTTCGTTAAAAGATGTCACATGAGACACATGTATTACAACAAGACCCTGGACAAGCTGGAGGAGCTTGAAAAGGAGGGTGATACGTTGATAATCAGACCGAGTGAGACTATAGAGATATCAAGGCTTGAGAAGAAGCCGGAGATGATCGAGGCCATGTATGAGCTGGGTGTGTACGATGCAAAGGAGAAATTGCAGCAGGTTAAGAAATTCCTGCGTGAGAGTAAGGAAGAAAGCAGGGACTACACACATGGACAGGCGCAGCAACAGACGGCGGTTACACAGCAGACCCGATAATGGAATATATGACAGATTGATACTTTCGGGAATGGACATTCCTGAGAGTGTGGATACACAGAAGAAGGCACAGGAGAATCACAGCAAAATGGCTGAGACTCCTGTGCCTTCTCTCATACTGTCACTTTCTGTATCCACAATATTCACCATGCTGGTTGCAACCTCCTACAATATTGTAGACACCTATTTTGTATCAGACCTTGGAGAGAGCAACGTGGCAGCAGTTGGGATCATGTTCTCTGTCATGGCGCTGATACAGGCTGTGGGTTACACATGGGGCATGGGAGCTGGAAGTGAGATAGCGAGACTCCTCGGTAAGCAGAAGAAGCGTGAGGCGGAGCAGACGCTTGCCACGGCACTGGCGGGAGGAATACTCTCGGGCGCGGTCATGGCGGTTATATTTGCCGTGTTCAGGGAGGATGTGGTAAGACTTCTGGGGGCCACGAACACAAGTCTTGCTCCTGCTGGGCAGTATGGAATATATATCATGCTCGCGGCTCCGGTCATGTGCGGTGCCTATGTTCTGAACAATGCCTTGCGGGCTGAGGGGCAGCCGTATCTTGCCCTGCTGGGTATTCTGGCAGGAGGACTGTCAAATGCGTTATTTGACTATATATTGGTGAAGGGTATTGGACTTGGCATAGCCGGTGCGGGCATAGCAACCCTTGTCGGACAGGGGATAAGTCTTGCCATAATGTATATATGTGTGAGATCAAGGTACAGTGTGGTAAGGCTTCATGTGTCTGATGTGTGGAGCTTCAGATATGGGGTGCGTATAGTGAGAACAGGACTGCCGTCCTTCCTGAGACAGGGACTTATGTGCCTTGCAGCGGTCATGATAAGCAGAAGCTGCAGGCAGTACGGAGATGGAGCCATGGCGGGCGTCACAGTTGCAAATAAGATATTTGCAGTCATATTTGCGGTGCTGGTGGGCTATGGACAAGGATTTGCCCCGGTGTGCGGGTTTGCCTATGGTGCAGGACTTGAATCCAGAGTGAAAAGGTCGCTGAGATTTACCATGATAACTGCGGTGATATTCATGTGCGCTATGGGTGCTGCGACCTGGGTGTGGGCATCCGGGCTGGCCGGTGTATTCTTGCATGAAGGTGGCACTCAAGCTATGCAGCTTGCGGCGCTGTCTCTCCGGGCGCATGCCATATCCATGCCGTTTGCAGCTGTGTGTCTGGTGACCGGAATGTACTATCAGGCTCTTGGAGCATATGGAAAAGCCACCCTCATATCCGCCCTGCGGCAGGGAGTATGTTTTATACCATTGGTATTCATACTGCCGCGCATGTATGGCGTAGATGGAGTGGCTTCCGTTCAGGCCGCCGCCGATGTGCTGGCGGGGATTGTCTCGGCCTTTTATCTGCTATATGCAAATGAAAAATAGTCCGTGTTTATTATCTCGTCCGATATATACAGCCGGTTTTCAACCTCCTCGATCATCTGATCCACGTATCCATCAGGAATCTGTGATTCAGGGACGAAGTAAGAGGTCTCCCCCGTGCTGGCATCGTACCTGATCTTGTCGGTCATAAAGCTTTGATCCGCGAAGATCACAAGCTCATCGGAGTCGGATAAAATGTTGCGGCCAGCCAGAAGTCTTGAGTCAAAGTCGGCTCCGAGAAGGTTTAACACAGTTGGAAGTATGTCCACACTGGAGCAGAGCTTGTCGACAACTACTGGCTTCTCCATGGATGAGCTCCATATACCAAACTGGTTGTGGTGAAGCTCAAAGTCATCATTCTCTATGTCCTTGCCCGCAAGCTCGTTGTAGGTGCCGTCGCTGAGTCCGTAAGGATAGTGGTCAGGTGCCACGATGAACAGAGTGTTGTCCAGCTTGCCAGTCTCTTCCAGCTTATCCATCAGGAATTCCAGAGCCTTGTCAAGCTCCATCTGGGCTGCAACATAGGCTATGGCCTCATCTGAGTACCCTTTTCCGGAGAGAACATTCTCGGCTCCCTCCCTGTTAATCATACATATATACTGATTGTCGTAATTGTAAGGCAGATGGCCGGAGAAACTCATAAAATACATGTTAAATTTGTCATCCTGAATGAAATCCCCATACACAGCCTCCATACATTCGAGATCGGAATACATAACGTGGTCAGGAATATCCAATCCTGCGCCGATGGCCTTGAAGGTGGTGTAGCCCATATTCGGATGGGTTCTTGTTCTGTCGTAGTATGTGGCATCAAAGTCGTGGTAGCCGTAGCTCTTGTAGCCCTGTGCGTTCAACATATTGCCGAGGGCGTATGGCTGGTAGGTGTCCGCGGATGCCTCAAAGCTCCATTTGGAGGATGCCGGATACTGGCTGAGGCAGTTGGTATATTCGCCGTCTATGGTGCTGTGATACCACAGTGGGTTGTAGAAGTTAGTAAATTCAAAGCCTTCGTGATAAATCTTGTACAGTGTCGGTGTGGCCTCCCTGGATATTCCATATGTACTGAGACTTTCAGCGGTGACAAATACCACATTGCACCCCTCGAACATGCCGGTGTATTCGTCCGTGTAAGTTGGCTGTACCCCCGAGAAATATGCCGTCAGGCTTTTAAGCTCCTCGTCATCTGTCTGATTGTACAGACTTTGGAAATCTATGCTTTCATCGACCTGCGGAACATATACAGGCTCGTCGGCCTGGGTTGATCCTGCCGCCTGATCTGAGCCGCCGGTCTGAGAAGCTGATGAAAAATCTGTCTCGTCCGCAGATGCGGCATTGATATCTGATGCGGCAGTCTGTGCATCTGACTGATTATCTCCAATATCTGCAAGCTCAAATGTCTTGCTCTGGCTGCTCTGAGTCACCATGGTCACACAGTCTCTTCCCGTGGTGACCATGACTCCAAGCTTGTTCATGGACAGTTCAAGTACATAGCGTCCGTGGAACAGCGCATATGGAGTGTAGGCCGCAGTCCCGTGCACTGTCAGAATACAGATGGCAAGTACCCATGCAGCTGCGGAGATACCCAGCTGCACCAGCACTGCCCTGAGCACACCAGGCTTCTGCCCGATGCGGCATCTGCCAAATGAAAACCAGAACCTGTTCATGATGATAAGACATATAAGTGGCAGCAGGAACAGCACTATGATATACCAGTTGGATCGCAATGCTGAAAAAAGCACAGTCCTGAAGTTCATAGCATCCTGGGCACCGCCGATGGACACCAGACTCAAAAATGTTCTGAATATCTTATAGTATACAAATTGTGCAATATAGTAGATCGTAAATATACTCCACAGCAGGTAGGCTATGGCTGCATTTGCATATCTGTGCCAGAATGAGGTCAGTGCTGACAGGGTAAGTCCGCATGCCAGCGCAAATGTCAGGGGATGTAGTATGTTGCTGCCTGCAGATCCATAAATTGCAATGTGAAACAGGAGCTCCATATAAATAAAGGCCAGCGGAAAGAATATGGAACGCCACAGCAGACCACTGTGTCTGCTTTGAGTTGTATCTGTTTTCATCTGGCATCTCCTTATTCGCGTGCGAGTATGTCGTCAAGTGCGCCCCTCACTCCTATAGGATCTGTGACCAGAAGAGTGTGGAAACCAAGCTTTGCGGCGGCATCGAGATTCGCCTGCCTGTCATCAAGAAAAATGGATTCCTCAGGGACAAGGTTATATTTGTTGCAGAGATGCTCATAGATGGCGGCGTCTGGCTTGGTCACGTGGTATTCATGGGAGACCACTCTTCCGTCCGTGTAAGGCAGGAAGTGGAATCTAGGCGTGTGGAGTGCAAACAGTCTTCTTGGGTAGTTGGACAGGAGGTAGATGTTGTAACCTCTGGACTTGAGATCCTTGAGCCACATGTCGGCTCCCGGGAACATGTCCACCACTTCATCGAGATTGTTCATGAACAGGTCTATGTAGCTGCTGCATTCCGGGCTGAGTTCCTTGAAACGTTTGATGAGCTCTGGCTCAGGCATATCGTCCAGGTCAAAATGATTCCACATAGGGTGGTTTATCATGTTGTGATCAAGAGTATCTATCACGTCCGCTGGTATGCCAAGCTTCTCCATGGTGCTTTTCCAGTGGAAGTCTACGAGGACCATGCCAATATCAAAGATTATATTTTTCATATGTATATTCCTTTCGTGTCGTATGCTGCCGTATAAGTGCAGATTATGTCGTCACAGAAATTTTAACTCATAAAAGGACAAAAATATACTCAAATATTTGCGGAAATGCTGACAAATACCTAATATGCTTGTTTACAGTTTTCCGGTCACAGTGTTACAATGATTAAATCGGCAATGTAAGGGGAAATACAGTGTATGATATACGTATTTGTGGACTTTGAAATGAATATGATAGATTCAGAGTATAAGAAGGAAAAGAAAATATGTAAGAGCGAGATCATAGAGATCGGTGCAGTTAAACTGGATGAAGATTATAATGAGATAGATTCGTTTAAGAGTTATGTGAAGCCGGCATATGGAACCATGGCTTCGCGTATAATAAAGCTCACAGGAATAACAGATGATATGGTGGAGAATGCTCCTTCATATGCTTTTGCCATGGGGAGCTTTATAGAGTGGTGTGCTGATGCCGATGTGATATACGCATGGAGTGAGAATGACCTGAGACAGCTCCGCAAGGAGGCCAGGCTGAAGGAATACACGCACCCCGGGCTGGAAAGTATCATATCAAGGTGGAAGGATTTCCAGAAGGAATATGCCAAGCTCATAGGAACGTCAAGAAGGATATCACTGTCGGACGCTGTGTTTTATCTGGGAGAAAACTTTCAGGGGGCAGAGCATGATGCCCTGTGGGATGCCAGGAATACCGCTGAGGTGTTCAAGCTCTCAAAGGATGAGGAGAATTTTTTCAGGATCATGGCCCCGGTCATCGATGTGTACAAGCCCAAGAAGAATCTGACATATTCCCTGTCCGAGGCATTTGGAGATATACATCTGGGTGAATAGATATGTAATTGATGACTACATAGAATAATAATGTGGATTATTAGGAGGACTTCATGAACTGGAATAAGAGGGATACAGTGAGGACCGTGATTATATTGTGCGGTGTGGTGCTGTTTGCATATGTACTGTTTAATTTTGATAAGGTGTCCAGTATGTTCAGCTGGCTCATCAATATACTCATGCCATTTGTCATAGGATTTGCCATAGCATTTGTGGTGAATGTACCTATGAAGGGACTTGAAAAGGTATTGTTTAAGAATAAAGACAGCAGACTGTACAGGTTCAGGAGACCAGTGTGCCTCATACTGTCGTTCCTGTGCATAATAGCTGTTCTCACGTTTGCAATAACTATGATCATACCTGAGATGTCCAAGACTATAACTATGTTTGCAGAGAAGCTGCCATCGGCCATGGATGATATACAGAGGAAGGCGATCAAGCTGATGAAGGACCAGCCGGAGATAGTGGATAAGATAAAGAGTATCAATATTAATTGGGATGCACTTATATCAAATGTGGTTGGTATTGTGAAGAACGGCGGCAGCAGTGTATTGTCTTCCACGTTCTCCATTGCCAGCAGTGTGGTAGGCGCCGTGGTCGATGTTCTGGTGGGACTGTTCTTTGCGTGCTACATACTGGCTCAGAAGGAGACTCTGGAGAAGCAGGTAAAGGGTGTATTGTATGCGGTGTTCAGGGAAGAAAAGGCGGACCGATTCATTCAGACTTGTGTTCTTGCGGATAAGACCTTCTCCAAGTTCATCTCAGGTCAGTGCCTTGAGGCGTGCATACTTGGACTTATGTTTTTCATTACGATGACCATATTCCGTATTCCGTATGCGCTTACGGTCAGCATCATCATAGCAGTATTTGCACTGATCCCGGTTGTTGGAGCATTTGTCGGATGTTTTGCCGGAACGATTATGATCCTGGTAGAGGATCCGAAGCGTGCCATAGTGTTTCTGATCATATTTGTCGTGCTGCAGCAGATAGAGGGTAACTTCATATATCCTCATGTTGTTGGTGGTTCGGTGGGACTTCCATCTATATGGGTACTTGTGGCGGTCATGCTTGGAGGTGATATGTTGGGCATTCTGGGTATGCTCATATTTGTACCGCTTTTCTCCGTCCTGTATGCGATGTCTGAAGAATATGTGGTTAAGAGACTCAGAGACAAGGGCATATCGTGGAGGAAATATAATCTGGCATGCAACATCCCCGAGGGGCGATGGAATGGAAGGCTGGATGAGGAATGTGCGTCTGATGTCAGCAAGGTGGACGCCGGGCAGACCGGGACGAATGAGTCAAATGCACCGGGCAGTACAGCCGGAAGCGGCAATTCTGGGAAAAACAACACAAGCAGAAACAATACGGGAAGAAACAGCTCAGAAAGAAATAAAATAGAAAGAAACAATACAGGCAGAAACAGTAACAGAAATAAAAACTACAAGAAGAGAAAGAAATAACGGCTCATATATGGCATCATCTGTGTGGTGATACATATAGCCGTTCAGAAAGAAGGATATACACATGTACAGAGACATAGCGAAATTGGTTTTATACAGAGATCTTGGTGAGGACAGCATACTTATGAAGCTGTCTGGAATATTTGAGGATTTTGATCTCAAGAGGTGTGAGAATGCGGAGCTGTGTGCCCGGATTTATGATCAGATCAAGAGACTGCTCGATCTTGCGACCAGCTATGGATTCGACAAGAATCTGTGGCACAACTATCTGGCATTTATACTTATCACCAATGAGAACTCATTTAGTATAACAAGTGAGAAGGTAGGAGCAAATGACGGAACAGTTAATTATTTTGCAAAGAATGATTTCAGGATATTCAAGAAGCTGTTCGACTTTGATTTCTCAGAGATAGAGAGCGCACTTGGAATAGATTGTTTCTCAACTATCAACAATTACAAGTCTATTGGCAAGAAGGAGAGAATGTACAATAAGAATGTCAGCGAGAAGGTTCAGGCTGTCAGCAATGCGATAGAGGAGGCTGAGAACGAGGACCAGATATTTGACATAGTGACATCATTCTACAAGGCATATGGTGTTGGTATGTTCGGTCTCAACAAAGCGTTCAGGATCACCCGTGAGCATGGAGATCTGGAGTTTGTACCTATAAATAACACAGAGGATGTCATGCTGGATGATCTCATCGGATATGAGATCCAGAAGAAGAAGATCGTGGACAACACTGAGGCATTTGTGGAGGGCCGCAAGGCGAACAATGCACTTCTCTTTGGTGACAGTGGAACAGGAAAGTCAACCACGATCAAGGCGATCATCAACGAGTACTATGACAGAGGACTTCGTATGATAGAGATATACAAGCATCAGTTTCAGGATCTGTCGCAGGTCATATCGCTTATCAAGAACAGAAATTACAGATTTATCATATACATGGATGACCTTTCATTTGAGGAATTTGAGATAGAGTACAAGTACCTCAAGGCTGTCATCGAGGGTGGACTTGAGATCAGACCTGACAATGTGCTCATATATGCCACATCCAACCGCCGTCATCTCATCAAGGAGACATGGAACGACAGGAATGATATGGAGAATAACAATGGTATTCACAGAAGTGATACCATTCAGGAAAAGCTGTCACTGGTCAACAGATTCGGAGTCACGATCAGCTACAGCGCACCTTCACAGAAGGAATACTTTGAGATCGTCAAGGGACTTGCTGAGAAGGAGCACATCACCATGGACGAGAAGGAGCTCTGCGCAGAGGCAAACAAGTGGGAGCTTGCACATGGCGGCATAAGCGGACGTACTGCACAGCAGTTTATCAACTACCTTAAGGGGCAGGGATTGTAAAAATAATTGCTGTTGAACTACGGTTTATATTTTGTTATTATTAAGTTAATTTTGTAGAGCAAGATACTTTGATAAGGAGTGTGTAAAGATGATAGATCTCAGCAGCAAGAAAGGTAAGACACTGGTATCCAGAATAATTGTTGTGGTTCTGTGTATCGCTATGGTTGTTACACTTTTAGTTTCAGCATTCTAATAGGAAAACAGGTCGAATTGGAGAGTAGATATGAGAGGAAAGTTTGGAGAGCACCAGACGGTGCGATCGATACTTAAGAGTCTGCCACGTACTGTCCACGACGATGTGACGAGAGCCGGAATAGGAGATGACTATGCCCGGCTCTTGTTGCGTGATGGGGGTAGCGGAGACACCGGCGCAGCTAAAAGCGTGAATGTTGCGGCTGGTGTGTGCTGTGACAGCGGGTATATGGGACTCAGACTTGATATAGCGAGACTTTACAACAGTATAAGGATTGGCGGATATATGCCATGGGCGGCAGTAGATACCATAGTTATGCCTGATGACGATGAACGACGCATGAAGAAACTGCTCAGAAAGCTTGCGGGCATATGTGTGGAATATAAAGTAGATATTATTACGGGGCATACCGAGGTGAATAATGCTGTATCTGAGCCGGTTATAAGTGTGACTATGATGGGAAGGCATGCAGGTCAGGGCGAGGATATGCAGGAATTGCAGAATCAGGATGTTCACGGATACCAGATGCCTGCAGGACATGGTGTAGCTGGTACGCGAGGACTGAAATGGCCGGCTGGCATGGATATAGTTATGTGTGGACAGACCGGTGTTGGTGGAACCCTGAAGATCTATTATGATAATCAGAAGGAGCTTTTTGAGAGGTATTCGGAGAGCTATCTGAGACCTGTGGAGCAGCTCGAGCAGCTTATACTGCTTGGCGGCCAGGTTGACATAGCATTAGATCATGGCTGTATATATTCACACGACATATCGAGGGGTGGCGTATTTGCAGCTCTCTGGGAGATGGGAGATGCGCTGAAGTGCGGGCTTGAGGTATGTCATGACAATATACCGATACTTCAGGAGACAATAGAGATATGTGAGCACACCGGGGATAATCCGTATATGATAGATGGTTGTGGCGCAGCACTTTTTGTGGTTCCAGACGGAGACCATCTGACTGATAAGTTATACGAGGCAGGATATGAGGCTTCAGTCATAGGCCATCTTACGGAAAAAAGCGATAGGGTTGTGGTGCACGACGACGAGAGGAGATTTCTTACACCGCCAAGGTTTTTATAGGAGGAGTAGTATGCTAAATATAGTATTACATGAGCCGGAGATCCCGGCCAATACAGGCAACATAGGAAGAACATGTGTGGCAGCAGGCGCAAGACTGCATCTCATAGAGCCGCTGGGCTTCCAGATAAATGAGAAACAGCTGAAGCGTGCCGGGCTTGATTACTGGGACAAGCTGGATGTGACAACGTATGTGAATTTCGAGGATTTCCTTGCAAAGAATCCCGGAGCAAAGATATACATGGCGACAACCAAAGCCAGGAAGAAGTATACAGATGTGAAGTTTGAGGATGACGCATACATCATGTTCGGCAAGGAGAGCGCGGGTATACCTGAGGAGATCCTGGTTGATTATAAGGATACATCTATCAGGATTCCGATGTTCCCAGACATTCGTTCACTGAATCTGGGCAACTCTGTGGCAATAGTGCTGTATGAAGCACTCAGACAGAATGATTTCCCAGGTCTAGAGGAAGCGGGAAATCTACATCGTCTTAGTTGGGACATGTAGTGATAGAGGGGGAATATACATGGCGTATCCTACAAGTGGAAAAAAGATGCTGAACATATGCATTCTGGATATACTGAAGAAATATACGGACTGTGACCACACCATGGATCAGAAGGATATCATTGCGAAGCTCAAAGAGGATTATGATATAACTGTGGACAGAAAATCCGTAAAGGCAAATCTCAACTGTCTGGTGGATTATGGCTATGACATTGAGTACACCGAGACTGAGCGAGAAAAGAAGGATGGCACAAAGGAGATACTCACGTCGAACTGGTATTACAACCACGAGTTTGACGATGCAGAGCTTCGAATGATGATAGACAGTATCCTGTTCTCCAAGACCATACCGGCTGGTCAGGCAAGTCAGCTCATAGACAAGATAGCAGGTCTGTCAAATATATATTTTACAAACAAGATGACGCATGTGAGCAGTCTTCCGGGTCTCGAGCACACCAGCAACAAGCAGACACTGTTCAACGTGGGAATGATAGACGATGCCATATCTGAGAAGAAGCAGATATCATTTGTTTACAATAATTATGGTGAGGACAAGAAGCTTCATCCGAGGCGGGAGGAGCCGTACGTAGTCAATCCGTATCAGATGGTGGCGAATGACGGAAAGTATTACCTCATCTGCAATTACGACAAGTATGACAATCTGTCGAATTACAGAGTGGATAAGATGACACAGGTCCAGATAGTTGACAGGCCTGTGAAGAACCGCACAGAGGTAAAGGGAATGGAGCATGGACTCAACCTTCCAAAGCATATGGCTGAGCATATCTATATGTTTGCCGATGAGCCGGTGACCATAGTGATGCGTGTCAGAAAGGCTGCCATATCGGATGTGGTGGATTGGTTTGGAAGAAACTTTGATGTGGTCGATGAAAATATAGCCAGACAGTACGAAGGCTTCAGGGAGACTGATGATGATGTAACTTACGTGCGGCTTGTGTGCAGCCGTCAGGCGATGGCGCACTGGGCGATGCAGTATGGAACCTCGGTGGAGGTCATTTATCCCACAGAGCTCAGAGCCCAGATCGGTGAGGCTGTAAAGGAAATGAATAACAAATATAATAATTAAAGAGATGGCTGTCAGTATAATTCAAAAAACTGGCAGCTTTTTTATAAAAAAAATCGCTTTTACCGCAAGAAAACACAGATTTTGATCGGAATATATATTAGAAACACACGGGGAGGTGAATGATATGGTAACTAGGAACAATTATATATCGAAGCTGAAACGGCATAATGAGAAAGCTCTGGAGTTTGTGGTTCAGGAATATGGAGGGCAGGTGAAAGCTGCTGTGTACAAGAATCTTTCGGGCATGCCGGAGGAAATTGAAGAGTGCATGGACGATGTGTTTCTGGATGTATGGAACAATATAGACAGATTTGACGAGAGCAAAGGCTCGTTCAGAAGCTGGATAACGGCAATTGCAAGATTCAGATCCATAGATTATCTGAGAAGATACAGCAGAAGATGTTCGGAGGAAGACATAGCAGACTATGAGAACAAGCTTGCAAATGACAACCTGCTGGAGATACTCAATGAGGAGATATCGGACAGCATGGAAAAGCTGCTGAGTGGTCTGTCGGACGAAGACAGGGACATCATTCTGAGGTACTACTGGGATGACCAGTGTGTAGATGAGATAGCGGAAGATTATGGGGTATCTTCATCATCTATCTACAGCAGAATGTCCAGAGCAAGAAGTCGATTGAAACAAGTGTAAAGGCGGTGAATGATCATGAAAAACGGAAAAGACAGAAATGTATATGATGTTATGAACGATGTAAATGTGGACATTGAGACCATGGATATGTCGGATGAAGAGAAGGATGCCTGTGTGAAGAGGCTCAGGCACAAGGTGAAGGCGAGGGAAACCGGAAGAAATCATGGATGGAAGACGGCGGCAGCGGCAGTGGCGGCTGTTCTGATCCTGTCGGGAGGCGGACTGACATATGCGGCAGAGAACGGCTCGCTGGCATGGTTTTTTGACAGTCTGAGCAGGGAGACAGGAAGTGTTATTCCATCAAAATATGTGGACGAGAGCTACATAAATAACGAGTATAAGGGCAGTGTAAAGGTGATAACCGAGTCCGATGCAAAAGTAAGCTTTGATCTGAAGAAGGTAGCAGTGGATGGCAATCAGGTCAACATTGCGATGGTGATAACATACGATGACTTTGACACAGAAAAATATGAGAGCTTTGATGCTCAGATGCAGATAATAGAAGGCGGTGCGAACATCGTCAGTGAATATGCGGGCAGCACGGCTCCTGGCGATGGAATCTCGCTCACGAACAAGCAGACAATGTCTGATATTGTATACAAGTTAAAAAAGAAAAATGCATACAAGGTGGGGGATGTCATCACCATGAGATGTAACAGCATTACCCTGTTCAACAAAAATAAATCAAGTGATGGCGCGGTCACCTATGTAGCAGACGAGGTGGATGGCCCTTGGACCTTACAGTTTAAGGTTCAGGATGATATGCAGGGACATAGTGTGGATGTATCCGGCATAGATGGCATTGAAAAATGTACAATAAATACAAAGGGCATAACCATTGACATTGCTGAAAATGCGGCGGTCGATGATGACTCGCTGGAGAATATAATACTTGAGATGACAGACAATAAAGAATTGAAAGATGTAGTATATGGAATCGGCAAGACCGGTGATGGCGACAGCATACAGAGAATGGAGTTGAACTTCACTAAGCCGATAGATGTTTCACAGGTGAAAAATGTGTGGATAGATGGTAGGAAATGTAAAGTGAAATAAATAGAGCCGGGGTATTACAACAGAGACATTCTCTGGGGTAATACCCCGGCTTTAATATTCTGCGATATCTTATGAGTCCTTGATCCTGAATTTGCCATTGCTCTTCACGCCGGACGATGATATGTCTGTATCGGAGTGGTGTTCAGTGTGCTCGACATGCACAGGCTTGATAGGCACCTGCATATCCTTCTCCTTAGGAAGAGAGAAGATAAATTCGCTTCCCTCGCCCTCCTCGGATGTGAGGGTGATCTGCTCGCCGTGAGCCTTGATGATCTCTTTGGTTATGGCCAGTCCCAGTCCGGTTCCGGTCTTGTCCTTGCCACGGCTCGGATCCGTCTTGTAGAATCTCTCAAATACCTTCTTCTGGGCATCCTTTGGAATTCCCACGCCTTCATCCTTGACGCTTGTATATATCTTGTTGTCCTTCTCAGTCACCTGAACCCTGATCTGGCGTCCCTCAGGTGTGAACTTTATGGCGTTGTCAACCAGATTGTATATAACCTGCTGTATCTTGGTTCTGTCGGCGTATACCACTGTGTTGTCGGTGAGGAATACGCTGTCCAGGAAAATTCCCCTGTCCTTGCACCTTTTCTCAAATGTGTTGATGGTCGGTGTGATGATATCCCTGATATCGAAGTTGGACTTGTCAAGCTGCAGGTCAAATGAGTCAAAGTTGTTCAGCTCCAGAAGTCCCTGTGTCAGCTTGGTCAGTCTCTGTGCCTCATTTAACACTATGCCGAGGTACTTCTCATGCTTTTCCAGTGGAATAGTGCCGTCCAGCATGGCCTCTATGTAACCCTTGATGGATGTGAGTGGCGATCTGAAGTCATGGGATATATTTGATATAAATGACTTCCTGTACTCATTTGAACGGCTCAGCTCATCTGCCATCTCCTCCATGTATCTCGCAAGTTCGCCGAATTCGTTCTTCGCGGTCACATTTACCCTGGCATTGAAGTTACCCTGGGCGTATGACTTGGACGTCTTGATGATCTCACGTATAGGCTTGAGCAGGCTGTTTGACATGAGCATAAGCGCGATCATGGCGATCAGCATGAGGATCAGGAATGGCACAAATGTCGTTGAAAGCATCCTGCTCTTTATATCCTGCTTGAATGTCATAGGTGATGTCAGGATGATAGTTCCCATGTAATTGTTCCACGAGTAGAGAGGCTGGCCGATCACCAGAGTGTCCTCCGAGAAATAGCCGCCAAATGTATTCTCGAAGCAGAATGATGCAAACAATTCATCCGGTTCCACATAATTCTTGAGGTTGTCATTTGTGCTGCTGTGTGAATCTGAATCCTTGGAAGATCCACCGGATTCACTGCTTCCTGAAGAGCTTCCCGACCTGAAAATAATGTTGCTGCGTTCATCGGTGAGCCAGATTCCCATGTCCAGGGTATCCGCCGCATGTTGAAGCTCCTTGTATAATTCCTTGCTGTCAATGGTTCCGTTGCTGTAATCAGTCATGGCGCCGTCGGCAAGCATTGTGATCTCGTTTTTCATGGTGGATTTGCGCTCTGAGAGAACAGAATTCTGTGCTGTTGATATACTGTACACCATGAGCAGTGCAAATATGATCACAACCAGCACTACGAATCCGACCACGATCTTGTCAAATGCTGTTTTCTTCATTATGATCTCCATTCAAACTTGTAGCCTATGCCCCATACAGTGGCAATGCTCCAGTTATGATTGTTGTTCAGCTTCTCACGAAGTCTCTTGATATGTACATCCACGGTCCTCGTGTCGCCCACATACTCGTATCCCCACAGCTTGTCCAGAAGCTGCTCCCTGGTAAATACCTGATTTGGTCTGCTGGCGAGGAAGTAGAGGATCTCCAGCTCCTTGGGCGGCATCTCAAGATTGTGTCCCTCAAAGGTTACAGTGTAGTTGGAGATATTTACGACCAGCCCGTCATACTCCACAAATGTACCTACATGGTCCGCACTTGTGACATCGTAAGCTGCGCTCTGTGGCTGCTTCTGTGCACTCTCAGTCATGGCTGACCTCCTGAGAAGGGCGCCGACCCTTGCCACAAGCTCATTTGAGTCAAATGGCTTGACGATATAATCATCTGCACCGATCTTAAGCCCCAGCACCTTGTCAAATACCTCACCCTTGGCAGAGAGCATGATGATAGGCGTGTTCGATGTCTTTCTTATCTCTGTACACACCTGGTAGCCGTCCATTCCCGGAAGCATGACATCCAGGAGAATCAGATCAGGTGAATATTCCTCAAATAACTGTAGAGCTTCCGTTCCGCTTGCGGCTATCTCGGTCTCATAACACTCTTTGTTCAGGTAGAGTGATATAAGCTCTGCGATGTTCTCGTCGTCGTCAACGATGAGAATATTATTTTTGCTCATATATATAAACCTCCCAGTAAATTTATAATAATATAGTTTGTAAAAAATCCGAAGGCGTACACCGATTTCATTGTTGAAGCATTATTTTAAAGGTCCACTATGGTGACTCCCGCATCACCCTCTCCGAATTCTCCGAGACGGAAGGACTTGACATGTGGCTGTGATTTCAGAAATTGATGTATTCCTTTTCGGAGGGCTCCGGTGCCCTTTCCGTGGATGATGGTGACTCTGTGCAGATGAGCCATAAGGGCATCATCAAGGAATCTATCCACAAGTGATGTGGCTTCGTCGACCGTCATACCGAGTACATTTATCTCAGGCTTGATATTCATCATCCTGTTCATGCTCTTGCCACCTGTGACTGTGGCCTTCTGCGGTTTCTTCTTTTCATGCTCAACCAGCAGAAGATCAGTAGGTGGAAGAGCCGCGCTGATTATACCCATCTGGACCTTCAGCTTACCCTTGGAGTCAGCCAGTGCCATGATGGTTCCCTCGGAATCCATGCTGATAACATGTACGGTATCGCCAACCTTGAAGTCGGATGCCTTGTGGTCTGACTTTACAGTCTTGCGCTTCTCCTCGTTCATCCTGCCGAGGTCGTTGATCTTCGCGCGGAGTTTCTGTCTCTCGGCCTCCATCGCCTTGGCATCGGCCTTTGCCGGGTTAGTGGTCCATTTGTTGTATTTCCTTATAGCGGCATCGGCCTCAGCCTTCGCCTCCTCTATGATCTCGGATGCCTCCTGGCGCGCCTTTGCCAGAATCTCGGCTTTCTTGTCTGAGAGCTCTGTATCCTTCATCTGTGCACGTTCCTGAAGCTGCTTTGCATCCTCCTTGAGTCTTGCAATGTCGGCTTTGTCCTGTTCAATCTCCCTCTTGCTTCTCTCAAGATCCGCAATCAGGGTCTCAAAGTCAACTGTATCGCTGTCGATATTGGCCTTGGCGCTCTCGATGATGCTATCGTCGATTCCAAGCTTCTTCGCTATGGCGAAAGCATTTGACTTTCCAGGAATACCAATCATCAGTTTATATGTCGGCTGGAGTGTTGCCACGTCAAATTCGCAGCTTGCATTTTCGACACCCGGTGTGCTCATGGCAAATGTCTTGAGCTCACTGTAGTGTGTGGTCGCCATACATCTGACACCCATGTCGTTCAGGTGTGACAGGATGGCGATGGCAAGTGCTGCACCCTCTATAGGGTCCGTACCGCCGCCCAGCTCGTCGAAGAGGACCAGACTGCCTGGAGTTACGTGATCCAGTATGTACACGATGTTGCTCATGTGGGATGAGAAGGTGGACAGATTCTGTTCTATACTTTGCTCATCTCCGATATCGGCAAATACGTCGTCAAATACATTCAGTCTTGAACCGTCAAGTGCCGGAATATGAAGTCCGGACTGTCCCATGAGTGAGAAGAGTCCCAGAGTCTTAAGTGATACCGTCTTACCACCGGTGTTAGGACCGGTCACGATGAGGAGGTTGTAGTCCTCACCCAGTTTGATGTCCACAGGTACGACGGTGTGCTTCTCCAGCAGCGGATGTCTTCCCTGCTTTATATCGACAATCCCATCGGTGTTGAATATCGGTTCGGTTCCCTTGTAGCTTCTTGCAAATGATGCCCTTGCGAATATAAAGTCCAGTTCTGCCAGAGTGTCGAAGTCGTATTTGATATATTCTATCTCAGCCGCTGTCTGGGCGGAGAGTGATTCAAGTATCTTCTCGATCTCGGCAAGCTCCTGATTGTCCAGCTCCTTCAGCTCGTTGTTCAGGTTCACGATGGCCATAGGTTCGATGAACACTGTGGCACCGGTTGACGACTGGTCGTGTATCATACCGGGAAAATGGTTCTTGTACTCGGCTTTGACCGGTATACAGTATCTGCCATTTCTCATGGTTACCAGGTTATCCTGGAACATGGTCTGCTTGCTGGTATCGCTGACAAGCTTTGCAAGCTGGTTGTGCAGCTTTTCATTTGTCAGGCGCTTGTTCCTTCTCACTGCCTTGAGACCTGATGAAGCGTCATCGGCGAATTCGTTTTCAGAAATTATGCATCTGTGAATCTCCCTGGAGAGATGCTCCAGTGGCATGAGCTCCAGAAATCTCGTACGCAGGCTGTCCGGGCACGTGGTGCCATCCGGGTTCATGCTGAGCCCGAGCATCTTGTTGGAAGCTTTCTCTTCCTCGATCTGCTCTTGACTGCGCCTTCTCGTATCGGTCATGCTGGTGCCCTCGTTCTCGCCGTATCTCTTGGCGGTGGCTGCCAGGTCAAGCATGCTGGCCACATCAAGCAGCTCAGCGGTGGTGAGGATACCCTCGACCTCAAGTCTCTTGAGTGAAGCGCCGATATCCTTGAGCCCTGCAAATGACAGATTGCCCTGGGTGTTCAGACGCCTTAAGGCATCCCTTGTCTCCTGCTGAAGAGCCTCGATCATGGCGAGATCCTTGCGGGGCTTTATGCGCTGACACTTCCTCTTCGCCATGGGTGATGAGGCAAATGTTGTCAGCATCTCAACTATTTTGTTGTATTCTATAACTCTTAATGTTCTTAGATTCATTTTCTGTGTTCCTTATTATTTAACTTTTTATTTTATAGTGCTTATGTAAATTCGTTTATATAAATATATTCATACAAATGCAGATTTGTAAAATTCATATGCACGGGCATGAATCTTGTGATCATATGATGAATAGGATCAGTGTTTAACTCGATAAGTGCATGAAAAGCATAATTAAATATACATAAAGTCTCTAATTCTACACATACATAATTGATTATACCCCTTATAATTATAGAGCGTCAACATATTGCAGGTGTAGAAATAGGCACATTTTCCCTGATTAATTCAGCGGCTGTGGTTGCGGGAGAAACACAAAGCTGATATTATAAAATACAGTTTGATCTGGGAAAAATAAAGCGATATATGACTTAAGACAAAGAGAGAGTTACGTATTACAAAAAGAAGAGGAGAAGACAGGTTATGAAAGAGTTATTGCAGTTTTTGTTGGGGATAGTATTGATGATAGCAGGCGGTGTGATGTTTCTTAAGAATGTCGTCGTGTCCGACTGGGGACTTTTAAGTTCACTGTTTCGTATAGGTGGTGGTGTGAATATTGGAGGAATCTTTATTGTACTGTTGGTCATCGCATTTATCGCACTTCTGGTTAAGCCGAACATGGGAACAGGACTTGTGTTCACAGGACTTTGTATAGCATTCTTTGTATGCATCATAATCTCACTGAATGTTTCACTGAGATATATGTCAGGACTTGAGCTTACACTTATTCTTGGAACACTGTGCGTTGGAATCGCATTTGTCATCAAGGGGCTGTTTGGAGTGAGAAAGCTTGACAGGGAAGAATCACGGAAGAATGGGAAGGCTGCTTCAGATAAGCTTCATGAGTATGATAAGATGTGATGTGGGGGAATATAGTAATATAGGCGGTTGTGGAAATGTTCAGTAAATACTGGATTTTCACAACCGCCTATTGTATTCTTATATATGATTAAAATTAAAGCATACAATAATAATTAAGCATAGAAAGAGGAAAGAAAAATGGTATTTATAACAGATTTCAATGAAGGCGACATGATATCAAATGTCTATCTCTGCAAGAACAAGCAGACAGGAACTACAAAATCCGGAAAGACATACTACAACCTGGAACTTGTGGATAAGACAGGAAGTATAGCCGGAAAGGTCTGGGAGCTGAGCAATGCGATAGGACACTTTGAGTCAAAGAACTTTATCAAGGTGGATGGTCAGGTCACATCATTTAACAATGAGCTTCAGCTCAATATCAAGAAGATTCGTATTGCAGATGAGGGAGAATACTCAGAGGCTGATTATATGCCGTGTACCAAGAAAGATATAGAGCAGATGTACAAGGATCTTATGGCTCTCGTGGAATCACTCGACAAGGATTATTACAAGGTGCTTCTGAAGAAATTCTTCGCCGAGGATCCTGCATTTGTCAAGGAATTCAAGAATCATTCAGCGGCAAAATCTATACACCATGGATACATAGGAGGCCTCTTGGAGCACTCACTGGCAGTTGCCAAGATGTGCGACTACTACACTACATATTATCCGGTGCTCAACAGAGATCTGCTGATCACAGCGGCACTTCTCCACGACATTGGCAAGGTCTACGAGATCTCCAAGTTCCCTGAGAACGACTACACAGACGCAGGTCAGCTTCTGGGACACATAGTCATGGGAACGATGATGATCCGCGATAAGATCAATACCATAGACAATTTCCCTGCAAAGGCGGCAAATGAGCTGGAGCACTGCATACTGGCTCACCACGGGGAGCTTGAGTACGGCTCACCAAAGAAGCCGGCACTCATCGAGGCACTGGCACTGTCCATGGCGGACAACACAGACGCCAAGATCCAGACATTTATCCAGGAGCTGGATGCGGCAAAGGACAACAATGGCTGGCTGGGCTTCAACAGAGCATTGCAGTCTAATATAAGGAAGACGTCGGATAATTAATAACGGCAATAGGAAGAGAGATAGTGTATGTCAAATATTAGGAACAATAGAAGCCCTAAGAACAACAGACGAGTAAATGGTGTGCAGAGAAAAAATACCGGGGAGGCAGTGAATAATGCCAGTTCAGTTGTTAGAACATCTGGAACAGATGAATCGAATGTTGGCTCGTGCGTAAAAACATCGATCCGGAATATGGCGAATGTTGATAAGGTCACACTTGTCAAAAATGAGAACTACCAGGTACTCATCGAGGACATGGGCAATGATGGAGAGGGCATTGGACATGTTCAGGGCATGACTGTATTTGTCAAGGATGCCGTGGTGGGCGATCTGGCGGAGGTGAAGATCGTCAAGGTGAAGAAGAACATAGCCTATGGAAGACTGATGAAGCTCATCACACCATCTCCATACCGTGTGGAGCCGGTGTGCGACAAAGCGAAGAGGTGCGGCGGATGCACCATGCAGCAGGTTTCCTATGAGCAGCAGCTCGAATACAAGTGGAACAAGGTGAAAAACTGTCTGCAGAGGATCGGCAAGATGGAGAACGTGGAAGCCATCATGGAAAAGCCAGCCTACGGCATGGACAATCCATTCCATTACAGGAATAAAGCACAGTTCCCTGTCGGAAGGGACAAGAACGGCGATGTTGTCATCGGATTCTACGCTGGAAGAAGCCACGATATCATAGACACAGAGAGCTGCGCTATCGGTGCGTCTATAAATGACAAGATAGTTGCTATCGTCAGAAGCTTCATTGAGGACAATCACATATCAACCTACGATGAGGAGACCGGAAGAGGTCTGGTCAGACATATCCTTATCAGAGTCGGATTTACCACCAAAGAGATCATGGTGTGTCTTGTGACAAATGGCAACAAGCTTCCGCACAGCGAGGCTTTGATAGATGAACTGGTTAAGATAGACGGCATGACATCCATTTGCCTGAACGTCAACATGGAGAATACGAACCGGATACTCGGTGATAAGTGCATAACCCTCTGGGGACAGTCATACATCACGGACTATATCGGCGACATCAAATATCAGATATCCCCATTGTCTTTCTATCAGGTAAATCCTGTCCAGACAAATGTCCTGTACAACAAGGCTTTGGAGTATGCGGACCTGTCAGGCGATGAGACCGTGTGGGACATGTACTGCGGAATAGGAACCATATCATTGTTCCTCGCACAGAAGGCAAAGAAGGTATACGGAGTGGAGATCGTTCCACAGGCTATAGATGACGCAAGACATAACGCCGAGATCAACGGGATCACAAATGCCGAGTTCTTCGTCGGCAAGGCCGAGGAAGTCGTTCCAGATATATATAAGAAGGGTGGCGACGGCTCCCACGCGGACGTTGTGGTCGTAGACCCACCGCGAAAGGGCTGCGATCAGGTACTTCTGGACACTCTGATCCACATGGCACCGGAGCGTATCGTCTACGTGAGCTGCGACCCGGCAACCCTGGCGAGAGATGTGAAGATACTTCAGGAGAAGGGATATGAGGCGAAGAAGGTGGCGGTCGTGGATCAGTTTTGTCATAGTGGGCATGTAGAGTGCGTGACATTGCTCCAAAGGAAAAATACCTGAAACTCCTTGAATTTAGGCACTTTGAGCGACATGTCCTGTTTTCACAAAGTGACCGAAAAGAGAAGAAAAAGGCAATTTCCAACGGAGTAAATGTCCAAGTGGTTGTGAAGGTGTAGTTCGGAAACACAAAAATCTATCGTTCATATTTCATCAATAATAACTAACAATTCAATAAGGTAACAAAGAGGTTTGAGCCGCTTATTTTCAAGTGATTTTGAAAATAAGCGGCTCGTTTTGTTTTGACAGAGATTATCTGGCAAACAGTATTTTTTAGGAGGTAATTGAATTTATGAAGAAAAAGGAAGAATTGTATTCTTGTTCGCAACAAGACCACAATGCAATGGCTGAAACGGATATAAAGATGGTTCCCATTGCGGATTTACACGACTTTGAGGGGCATCCCTTTAAGGTAGAAAATGATATGGCACTTTTTGAGCTGATGCAGAGTATTGAAAAAGAGGGTGTCATTGTTCCAGCATTGGCAAGACCGAGAGCAGAAGGCGGCTATGAGCTGATTGCCGGGCATAGAAGAAAGGCTGCCAGTAAATGGGCAGGTCTTGATGTAATGCCTGTGGTAATCAGAGAACTTGATGATAATCAGGCAGTTATAGCTATGGTAGACAGTAACCTGCAAAGAGAACATTTGAAACCAAGTGAAAAGGCATTTGCTTATAAGATGAAGCTTGATGCGATGAAGAGGCAGGGGGCGAGGACTGATTTAACTTTTTGCCAAGTTGGCGAAAAGTTAGAAAATCCTACATTACAAACGCATTCATTGGCTGGTGGATATGATGCTGATGGAAAATGGATGTTGTTGCAAGATAAAAGCGTCGAAGATGCAATTATAAGAAGTAATCAATCATTGGCAATGCAGACAGGAGAAAGTCAAAGGCAAATATCACGTTATATTCGTCTTACCAATCTCATCCCTAAGCTTCTTGATATGGTAGATGATGGAAAGATTGCTTTTACCATTGCGGTGGAACTTTCCTATCTGACAGAGGAACAGCAGTATGAACTTTATGAAGTTATGGATATGGAGCAATGCACACCGTCATTATCTCAGGCTAATCGTATAAAGCGAATGAGTCAGTATGGAGAGCTGGATATGGATGTAATGTTTCTCATATTAGAGCAGGAAAAGCCAAACCAGAGAGAACAGATTAAATTGCGTGCAGATGCTGTGGAGAAGTATTTTCCGGAAGGATATACACATAAGCAGAAAACAGCGTTGATTGAACAGCTTTTAAAGGAATGGCATGAAAAACAGCAACTTGATAAAACAAAGGGTATTGGTACCAGCCGGGGTAAAGTAAGATAGGAGGTCGTTAAGATGAGCAATGAATTATCTATATTTGAAGCTATGGGCGGAACATACAGAACGGTGGATGGCATTTTGTATCCCAATATTAGTGAGTGTTCGGATAATACTTTATCCGTCACAATCACTGATGTGGGAAAATATGGTCTGATTTGGATTTCTTATATGAAAGAAAATCATATAGACCGATACCGCCACCATATCCGTATGGGGCAGCTTCATCGTAAGGCACAGGAAGTAAATGAGCAGGTTTATGAGATGTTGGATTCAATTATGAATAGGTATTTGGCATCACATAAACCGAAAGACACTAACTCCACAATGGAAATGTGGAAATTAAGAGAGCAGGCTAAACAGCTTGCGGAGGAGGTTATTTATGGAGAGATTGTATACCAGTATCACTAACAAGGAACAGAACAACAATTATTTGCAGACCGGAAGAACGGGAGAAAGAGAGGATTTTATGAGAGAGAATTTATTTATGACTGAAACATTTGAGGCACCTGTTAGGATTGCACTGGATCACGGCTGGAGTTCCATTAAGGGCGAGCATACTTTTATGGAAACTTCGGTGGTGCCTGTAGAATATACGCCACTGACCAATCACGGACTTTTGGAATATAAGGGTAAGAAGTATATTGTGGGTCAGGGCAGACTTGGAAAGCAGGCAACTAAGACCGAGAATGAGAATTACTTTTTGCTGACCTTGGCAGGGATTGCCAAGGAGCTTAAGTATCAGGGTAAGGCACAGGCAGAGCATGTGGAACTGTATGCAGGTGTGCCACTTACCCTGTTTGGTGCGGAGCGTAAGGAGTTTCGTGATTATCTATGGCATAAGGAACGCATTTCTTTTAACTTTGAGGGAGTGCATTATTCTTTTTATATGGATAAGGTTAAGATTTATGCCCAGTGTTATGCGGCTATTGCAAACCGTATGGGAGATATGGACAGACTCAGATGTGTGGATTTGGGTTCTTGGACACTGGATGTGCTTAGTGTCAGAGATAAAATTCCTATGGATAAGGACGCTTACACCTATGAGCTGGGACTGATTACCACCATTGAGCGTATTAAAAAGGATGCCTTACCTACACTTCGCTGTGAAATTCCGGAGGATGATATTATTGATGTTATCCGTGGAAAACAGTCCAATGTAAATGCTGATTTTATTCCATTTATTGAAAAGGGATTGCAGCAGTATGCTGACGATGTGGAAGCAAAGCTTCGTGAGATTAAGGTAGACCTTGCCCATGAGAATATTGTGTATGTGGGCGGTGGTGCATGTGTGATGAAGCGTTTTGGTAGAACAAAGGGTAGAAATATCCAGTATGTAACGGATGTGAAGGCAAATGCAATTGGTTATCGTTATCTTGCTGATAATCTGGGATAGGAGGTACCTATGGGAAATTCAATATCCTTTCGGCTAAATCCGAAATGTGCAAGTGACAGAAAAATCCTTGCATGGCTGGAAGAAAAATCCAGCCAGCCGGGATATATGAATCAGACAGAGCTCATCAAGCAGGCATTAATTACTGCTATGGTGCAGGAGGAAAAAGGTGTCAAAGAAAAGGAAGCTACCCAGTGGATGGACGAAGCAATTCATAAAGCAGCGGAGGAATTTGCAAAGGTTGTGCAGGAAACATCACAGAATGTGGCAAATAATACCTTTGCAGGAGTGATGGGAGCCATGATGCAACAGATGAATATGGGTACCATGAATTTGATGCAGGGGACACAGCCTTTAACCGGAGGATATATGAATTCTACTGTTATCGGTATGAAAGTACCAGTGAATGGTATGTCAACTAATGTTCCCAACATGGTGTCATCTACGACTGAGACACAGGTGCCTGATGATGAGTTGAAAACAGATGATTTCAATGGTATGGATAATGACACGAAGAGTAAGCTGGGTAATCTGTTTGATATGGATGATGATTAAGACGGACAGCGTAAGAAAAGAGCGTATGACGGACTGTCTTACAAAAAGGTGCGATGTAATACACATTTGCCTTATTTGTAGAACAGACCTTTTTCTATGGGAAAAAGTGTCATATGAGTTTCTTACGGAGCCGGCTAAGCCTTCGGCATAAAATAAAGTCTGCTTGCAGGCTTTATTTTTTTGACCGCAAGGCGAAAGAAGCTGGGGCTTGGGGATGCCAAATCCCCAACAAGTTCCTGCCCGTGTATATACAGGGCGGAACTTGCTCTACCTTATGCGACGTATCCGGAGCTTGTGCCGACTTAGGTCGGCACGCATCAGTGGAAATAGGATTTCTTTTAGAAATGATGCGCAGAGCTGTAGCAGGATTTCATATGGAAAGCGTGTTTGGTGGATTTTCTGTAAGACGGGTGTATGACAGATTTCTATATAACCGGCGAGCAGATATATGCGCGGGCAACGAGCCAAGCGAGAATGCTTGCATTCTCATTTGGCGACTGCCGCGACAGCGAACAGTTTACTGTGAGCTTGCGAGCCGCTAGAAATTTCAGTAGGAGATATTCACGAGCCGTGCGAGTGTATCCGTGAGCGACCATAGGGGAGTGAGCGTAGACCAGAGGGAGGAGCGAAAGCGACGGCGAAAAGCATCTGCCGTATACGGCAGCATTATTATTTCTACAGGAGTAGCAATTAACAATATAACAGTTTTAGGACATGAGAAGCAGGTGAGAAATTGCCTGCTTTTTGTTTTGTCAGATTGGAGGTTTTGTATGGGAAAGACAGATAAAAAGAAAGAGAATATGGATTTAATGTCTATGCGTATTTCCGCAGAGGATAAGGAACTGATTGAGGAAAAAGCGAGAAAAACCGGGCTTACCACTTCAGAATATATGAGACGATGTGCTTTGGGCAGGAAACTGCCTTGCTATGGAGATACCGGTCTTTTAAGGGAGTATTCCATGCAGCTTGGAAAGATTGGCTCGAATCTGAATCAGATAGCAAAGCATTTGAATGGTGGTGGCGATTTTTGCAGCGTTTATTATGAAGTAAAGGAAGCCGTAAGGGAGCTGCTTGATTTGAAGTTTAAGATTCTGCCGGCATTGGAAGATGTGGCTTGTGGTAAAAAACGCAGGCGTAAAAGCGGAAAGGATGGTGAGAGCTAATGGCGATATTGAAGCATATTTCAGTAAAGAACAGATTTTATTCTGATGCAGTGGAGTATCTGACCTGTCAGTTTGATGAATATACTAATAAGCCCATTCTGGATGGAAAGGGCAGGATTATGGAGCGTGAAAACTATCTGATTGATGGCGTGAATTGTGATGTGGACAGTTTTGGTGCAGAGTGTATTGAAACCAACAGATTTTATGGAAAGAACAATTCTGTGAATGATGTAAAGGCACATCATTATATTATCAGCTTTGAACCGGAGGATGATATTACAATGGAACAGGCAATGGAGTTTGGAAAGAAGTGGCTTGCAGAGTTTGCTCCGGGGCATCAGGCAGTAGTTGCAGTGCATCCAGACGGTCATAATAACAGCCGGAATATGCACATTCACATGGTTATTAATTCCGTGCGGAAATTCCCCGGCAGGAAAAGCATATGGCACGATAAACCATGCGAGTGGAAGCAGTGCTGTAAGCATAAAAGCACTGGTAAGATGATGTATCATGCAAAAAAGTGGGTAATGGATAAGTGTATCCGTCTGGGATTGGGGCAGGCGGATTTACTTGCCAGAAAGCATAAGGATAATTACTGGGTGGAAAAACGCCTTATGGATAAGAATGCATCAGACGGTGTGGGAGTTACTTCCGACCGGGAACTTATAAGAAATACCATTGACAAGATTCTGCCGACGGTAAATTCATTTGAACAGCTGATAGAGTATCTGCGTGCAATTTACCACTGGACGATTAGAGTTACGAATAAAACTGTGACTTTTGCCATGCCGGATATGAAGAAAGGAATCCGAGGTAATAAGCTGGGAGAAGGGTACGGAAAGGCAGAGCTTGCGGACAGGATTAGAGGTTTTGTTGCAGAAAGGGAAGCAAAAGACCTTGCCATGAAGCAGATGGAAGCAGAGATTGAGGCATTGATTCAGTCAGAGCAGGAGAAGAAGCGAAAACAGGCAGAAGAACTGAAAAAGAGGGAAGGGATATCAGCCATAAGAAATCGTGTGGCTGAACGCAATAGCCGTAGATTCAATCTTTATCTGGATGAAATGGACAGAAAAGAGTGGAATAATGCTTATCTGGACTATCTGGAAGGTCAGGAAATAGTGGACTGGAAAACAGCTACAGCAGAAATGATTTCTACACCGATTATGACCAGAGTGGAATTTGAAGCAATGCAGGAAAAGCAGGCTAAGAGAGAAGAGGCTGTTTCATCATATACGGAGACTCCTGTTATTGACGAAGTGGTTGCGGAGAATGAAGAATCTGTGGTTGAGATAAATGATATAAGTGTGGAAGAAGTTGTTGCTGATTTTTATGAAACGGATGCAGTGTCACAGGAATCGAAGGCTGAGGAGCAAATCGTGGATGTTGTAGTAAAAGCAGAGAAATCTGAGCAGATTGATTACACTGAACTTTCTTTGGAGGAGCGTGCAAGAATCCTTCCCGCACCTACGGATGATTTTGAAGCAGAGTTTAAAGCATTTAAAGAACGTTTGGGTTATGTGGGTGCTAAGCTTGCAAGTATTCAGTACAAGATGGAAATTTATGATGAGTTTCGGGAAGAGTATGATTACCGCAATCGTTGTCATAAGGTCGAGGAAGCCAGAACTGTAGATAGAAGCAGAGGAGCGAGATAATCGCTCCTAACCCTTGTTAGAGGATGGTAAATTGATAGGATTTCAGATTGTGAATAGCAGATATTATGTTATAATAAATATGAGTATGTGGAAATTCATGCTTAATTAATTTGAAGTTTCATGATTGTATGGGGGGAAAAAGAAATGACTATAGAAGAATTCAGAGAGAAGGTTAAGGATGAAGAATATGCACCTGGATGGGATGCCATTGAGGAAGCATTTGCTAAATGTTATCCTGGTCAGGAGCCAAATCATTATGGAACTAATATTGAGGCAAGAGCAATGTTTGGCGGTTCGGAATATATTGATGGATATTCAATTTACAAGTCGCCACATGGACACCGGCATATTGTAACCTTTGGCATGACAGAGCTTTATGTTGATGAGGAAGCTTTTGGTGGAAAATATAGTCGCTGGGGGTACGAGATGACTTTTAAACTGAAAGCGGATAATGATGATGATTGTATGTGGGCGATAAATTTCCTTGGAAATCTTGGAAGATACACCTATACAAAGGAAAGCTGGTTTGAGCCCGGACATTTTATGTCAAATATGGGAACCCCTATAAAAGTAGGTGCAGACTCACTGATTACAGCCATCCTTGCAGTAGAGGATACAGAGGTGCCGGGAATTGATACAATATATGGTCGCGTTGATTTCCTACAATTCGTAGGTATAACCAGTGAAGAGTATGAAATGCTTAAGGCAGATCCGACTAAAGTTAAGCCGCTTGTTGATGCCATGAAAAAGGATAATCCTTACCTTGTGACAGATTTAGGAAGAAAGAAATCTTACCTGGTATAATTTTGTATATGATAGATCTGCTGTAAAAATGATGTGAACATTATGAAACGTGCAATAGCAGGTCATTTATGAAAAGTTATCGGTAAATGAAAGGGGTACATTATGTCTGCTGATTATGAAAGAAAACTACATAGAGCAGTTGCCCAATTTGTCAAAGAAGCAGATAAAAAATATCCCAACTGGAGCGAAAGAAATGATAACGGGGAATGGGGAATCGGATTAGATAAATTTGATGATATGTATAAGGTTATTCTCGAAATAATAGAATATACATCCTGCGATGAGGCTACGGAGCAAATGCTTGATGATATCTTGTTTGGAATTGCTAGAGATAATGAATGCAGTCGTATTATAGAGGTGTTATTAAAATATCCTGATTGGTATGCTTTACTGTGTGAAAAGGTGCTGTTTACTGAATATATAAATGCAAAGTGGCAGTTTGAAGAGAGTCTAAAGGATTATCATGGCAAGGATGAAATAAAAGCTTTAATCTTCGATTTCCTGCAGGTTGATGATGAGTATACACAGCGTATGGCACTAAAGTCATTAGCATATATCCATCCGGACAAAGCAGAAGAGCACGCAATAGAATTTTGATGGAGAGATAAATATAAGGATGATGCTTTTGGGCATGAGTATCAGAAAATAATGGTGCTTCATGTACTGCATATGATTCATTCAACCGAGCTGGAAAAGTACCTGGATTTGGCGGATGAAAGCGGATATTATTATTTGAAGGATAATGCAAGGGAAATACGCAAAAGGATGGAATAGGAGAAGCTATGGAGTTAGATAATAACGATGAGAAGTTGAATATTGAAAACACAGACACCATTGATGGCATGGCATATGAACAGGATACTTCCAGCTTGATACTTCTTCTTGCAGATGGAATGGACTGGTCAGATATAAATCGACATTTATTGTTATTGCAGGAGAAACTCAATACATATATTTGGTACATAGATTCAGGACAATATGAGGAAAAGTATCCAAATGTTAGAAGGATAGAATTGCGTGTAAGCTTTCTGTTTGAGGAACCGAAGCTGTGCCATAGGCTTTTAGAAAAAGCAAAGCATGTGTTTATGAACGTGTTTGAAAATGTGGAGATGATAGTAGAGAATGGAGAAATTAAAGAAGGCGAAATATATGGACAAGGATCCTTTTAAGGGAGTGTGTGTTTGCTAAGATGTGGGATGAGAATATAGTATATGGACCGTACGAAATATAATTATAGCTCAGAACTGGAGGTAGAACTGGTGAAAAAAACGCTGTGTTATGTATATTAGTATTATTTGTATTAACCGGATGTACGACAAGTGAAATTGAATATGAAACAAGTAGAGATGAAGTTATATATTCACCTAGTGGTAACTATTCTATAACTCTACGATATGACTATGTAAGTCGTCCATATATTTTTAAAGATGATACATTGGTTTTCGAAACAAATAAACCAGGATATAATGAAACAGTATACTTTAAGGTTGAATGGGAATCCGAAGATGAAATTTTTTTGTATATCGAATCGGATAACGACAAATATAGTAATGAAAAATATTTTATAAAAATTGATTAAAATAATATCTTAGTTAATGTATTAGTCGAACTTGAAAAAATACCTGGATCTGGCAGATAAAAGTGAATATTACTATTTGAAGGATAATGCAATCGTGACAAAGTTACCAGAGATAGGATATATGGAAGAGCTTCATGATGAAGATTGGTATGAAAAATCATATATATGGTTTTACGGAGAATGGTTAGGTTCAGAGGAGGCAAATGTGGAATCAAATCTAAAAACTATGGCAATGCGAATAAGAGATTTGTTAAAGGAGAGTAATCATGCTCAATGGAAGGAAGTAGATGATTTTCTGAAACAATATGAGCATATGCATGTGTGTGATGAGAAACTTATACGTAGAATGGTATGTAACTGTCATATTCGGGCATGGGGAGATTTACATATTGCCGGCATTGAATATGGCGACTGGATAAATCTATTAGAGGATTTTTCAGAAGCATTAAAAAAACATGTAGACGAAAATGTACTGTGACTAGATGGTTGAAATGAAAGAAAATGAATGCCGGATTATTAAGCTTGGCAGGGATGCGTTGTCTGAATTGATATACGAGTATTTTATAGATAGTTGTAATAGAACTGTCTTAATGTTGGTGTTAAAATACTAAGGAGAAGAAGATGGAAGATATGTTAAATGTTGCAGAAGCAAAAACAAGATTAATTCAGGAGCTGTCGGAGATAACTGGTTTCAAGTATCTTAAAAGTGGTGTGTTAAAGAAGACCGTGAAAGATATTGTGTTTGAAATTAATTTCTTTTCTTCAAAATGGAATGAATCCGGTCAAAGCATCGAGATAAATGCAGAGTTGAGACTTATCTATAAAACGTATGGAAAATTACCAGTCGATAATGTTGTGGCATCTATGAGTTACCAGCCAGAGAATGGATATTGGTATGATATATCAACGGAAAGCAGGTTGCTTGAAACAAGGAATATATTAGAAAAACGATTTCAAGAGACAGCAATGGACTTAGTACATAGATTTGAAAATAATTATCATTCGGCTGTACAATATCTCTTCTTTGAAGGGTTTGAAAAGTATGATGTACATCTTGATTTTATAGCAGAACATTTAGGACAGGAAGCAATTAAGGATAAAGCACATCAAATATATGTTGGACTGTCAGATGAGGTAAAAGAGCAGATTGTTCAATATCAAAATGGAGCAAGGAATAAGACGTGGATGCTAAATCGGTGTAATTTGAAGTATATTGTGGATAATGATATTTACCTTCAATGAATAGGTTGGCAATAAAAAAGTAGGTGGTGGTTGATAAAGATGTCTGTATTGGATAGAAATGTTGTAGATTTTGGTCATGAAGACGATGACAAAGTTACAGTTTGCATTAGTGATCACATTCCATGGGATTCAGAGATATTAAAAGCGCACTTAGAGGTTCTTCAGGACAAAGTAAACGATTATTTAGACTATATTGCATCGGGGCAGATATACGAAGACTTCGGTGGAAGTGGCAAGACTCCAAATATAAAAGTTATTTTTTGTCACAAGCCTACTGAAGAGGTTGAGTTTATTCTCAACAAAATAAAAGAGATTGTTACAAATAACGGATATACATTTGAATGGATATATAGACCTGTGCCATAAATGCTCCCTTGTTTTATGTACAGGGCGTCCTATCGTTATGATGACTATACCAAAAGTGGAATATCACCTGTGTCAGAATTGATGGACTGGTATAGAGAAATTAAAGAAAGTATGTAGCACGTGACATTTTGAAGTTTATATATTGAGCCTGTGCCAAAGAAATATGATAGGAGAAAGAAGAAATTGATTCAACATACATATGATGTGCAAACCTTTGATGACGGAAACAAAATAATTCGCCCTGCTCTTTCGAATGAGTATGAAGCACTGCTTGGCTGTCTTATTGATTTTCCGGATTTAATGGAAAGAAGTGTAGATATAGTGATTGGTGGTGAGGCTGAAATATATAATACGGCTGGAAATACAATACGTGAAACCTATAGAGGTCGTTTCAGTGATAGTGATGAAACAACATTTATTTTTCTAAATAACACACTAAAGACGAAGGTTAGGACGGATATCCCGGGTATAACTTATATGGAAGTAAATGACCCGCATTATTGGAATGCAGAATATGATGACAAAGAGAATAGACTTTGCCTTGCCTGGTAAGGGAATTAAGTAGGAGAAATGCGTATGGATATGAATGGAATCTATCAGAAAGATAATAAATTTGATGGCGAGGAGAGCTTGTATTATGTCCTTGCTGGAAACGGTGGTTCTTCACGTTTGAGCAAGAATGAAAAGTATCATATTATTACATGTTCTGTTGTTGCAATATATGATATAAATGCTGATTGTGTGGTAAAGAAGATAAAGATTATGACATGGCCTATATCAAATCAGGAGTATGAGGCACAGAATGAAAACAGCGAATATTTTAACAGATTTAAAGATGGTGTGATTTATAAGGTTTTGGGAAGATTACAGTATAGTACCTTTGGGGAACTTGCATTTTTGTATGTAAAAGAGGTATTAGAAGAAAATGTATCCGGAACAAAGCTTGATAAAAAGCAGGAAAAATATCTGGCACCGATTGTTTTAGAAGATGATGTTTTGGGGAAATTGGTGTTAGAGAAATCAGAAGGGCTGTTTGAAGGAACGTATCATTTTTTAGGTAATGATATTACGATTTATATTGAGGTAGAATGGAGTAGTAAAGCAACCTGGAAAAAGCCTTTGACTGTTGCAAGAGATTTTGTGGAGCATATTGTGTCAAGAGATGAAGCATTTAGAGAATATATTGCAGCTGATGAAGCATTGTATGACGCTGCTTTGGAGTGCTTGGAAGACTATGAAGATGAATGTGAAATTCATTTTTCTACACCGGAAGAATTTGCAAACGCATTAAAAGGACGCATGAAATACATCTTTGTGAATCAAAATGGTTCCTATACTATAGGATATGATGATGGCTATGTATTTGGCGGACATGAGATTGATGTAGATGTGGATTCTAAGGGCAAAATGGTGTGTGCGGATATGAGATAGATAACAGCCTTGGCAATCTGTACAACAATCGGCTTTAGAAAATAACTTGCACAGGAAATTCGCAAAAGTATAGATTGCTTTTTTGAAGCACAGAAATGTCCAAATGGTATTGGAAAGCCGTTTATTTGTGTAAGAATTGGTGAGTTTTTTTGAACAGAATAATGATAGAAAGTAGTAAGTGAGATTATGAACACAATTAACAAGAGTATAAAAGATGCCCTGTTTAGAGCCTATAACACAAGAAACAGAAACAACAAAAATCAGAAACGTTTTGATGTGATATTTGGAACAATATTTTTTTTGTGTCTCATTTTGACTATAGCTGCATTTGGCTTGATGGGAGCGAACGTAAAAGCAGGAGTTATCATGCTCCTTGTAATTTTTTTATGCTTTGGAGCAGCTGTTACATATGCTTTGCTAAGGAAAAAACGTATTATGAAGCTGCTGTATTCGGTGCCTGTGGGAGCGGAAAATATAGAAAAGATAGATGTTAAACAGGTAGAGATTCTGAATCAACTGTACGAGGAATCTGCACTTACTATTGGAATGGAAGCTATTCCGGATGAAGAATTTTTCAATATTCTGTACAACTGGTTAATCGGCATGAATGCATTGCCGGAAGGCAAACTTAAACTGTATTACCTTACAGGAAAGCTGTGGAATCAGCGATTTGCCTGCAAAGTAAATGATGATACGCAGATTTTATGTATCGCTATGGGCGATCTGAATATCAATGCAGAAAATACGGAGCAGTTTTCGTATGAGCATATGGTGTTTGGAAGATATTTGGACGACATAGTTACAGGGGGTTAAATCTATCAATTTGAATATTCATTATTCAGCACCCGATTGGGTGTGGGATAAGTTGTAATAGGTATATTGGAGTGGAAAGGGAATTTAAGTATAGAATGAAATTCATAAAAAAGCATCCGTATTTATTTTGGCAATACATTGGTTTTTTCATATTGGCGGTTGATTGTCTGTATGTTTGGTTTAATTTGGAAAATGAGCAGGTAAGCTATGCATTTATTGTACTTTCGGCAATGCTTGCCTTTGCGATTATAACTCTGTCGCCTTTTGTAATTAAATGCAGGAAAAAAATGAAAGACCCTGCAGAGATAGAAGAATCCTATCGGTACAAATACATCGAAGAATGGTATATACATATATATGGCTCGGCAAAAGGTGTGGCTGTTATTATAACTATGATCGTTTTGTTTATTGGTGGTACGTGTGTCCTGACATACTTCGGTTTACCTTTTTTGGCATTTTTATTGTTTTATGTCGATGTCTGGATTTACTGTCTGTGGAAAAACCACGTAAAGCGCACATTTTACAAAGTACCAGATGGTGCAAAACGGTGTGAGCTTATTTATGTGAAGGATATAGCATTTCTTGATTTGCTCAATTCCCAGACTGCACTTTGCTACTTTTCAAAGCCAAGTGACGAGATGCTTGATTTTTTATATAACCGATTTTATAGTGAAACATTAAATCAGAAGCGCTTGCTTATGAATGAGCATCTGAAAATTTATGTGGTAAATGGCAGGGTTTTTAATGAAAAGTACGGCATTTCCAAATATGACTTACCGATGTCGGATGAAGAATGTCTGCTTTGTATTCTGCCTGACGAACTGAACCCTGAGGTTATGAGTAGCAAGGAAGTTGCATTAAGAGATTATGAGATTGGTGGGGGTCTGTTTTCTGAGTATGTAGAGAACTGTCCGGAGTTGATGTAGTTGTGAAGATGAAGAGGATACAAAAATGAATGATAATTCTTTGAAATTACCCAAATTTAAATATCATCCTAATGTTTACGATAAAGAAAAAGTTTTAGATGCAGTTCAGTTCGATAATAATGTATGCCAGTGTTGTGGCAACAAAACAGATGTGTATGTGTCAACTATGTACTGCAGTGGAGAAGTGGATTGTATTTGCATGGAATGTGTGGCAAATGGTAAGGCAGCAGAAAAGTATGATGGTGAATTTATCCAATACGCAGAGGAAATATCAGATGAGGAGAAAAGGACTGAATTGTTTAGGCGAACACCGGGATATTGTTCTTGGCAAGGCGAATATTGGTTGGCATGTTGCGATGACTATTGTGAGTATTTAGGTGATGTAGGATATGCGGAATTAAAAGAGATGAATTTAGTAAGTATTATTGAAGAATACAAAAAAGTAGAGGGAATGGACTTTGATAATGAAATGTTAGAAAAGGGCGGTTCCCTGGCTGGATATTTGTTCAGATGTATTCATTGTGGAAAATTTAGATTGAATGTTGATTGTGATTAAGGGAAGCAATGGAGTTAGGTAAGAATGACAAAAAAGGGTGCGTGACTATGCTTAGAATAAAAGATGAATTCCTAAAAGGGGTGTCATTGACTCCGGCATTCATCATAGAACCAACGGATGAAGAATATGAGGTTTCAGAGAATTTGTTCAGATTCGATGAAGCAGAATTTTATGAAAAGATAAAATGTACAAGTTTTGAGGATTGAATATCTGTAATTGATGCGTTAAAATAAAGGAAAAATGAAATTTTCTTTATTCAGGTTATTAAAGCTTGGAAATGGAATTAAGCAGGAGGAATGTTTTATGCCATATTTAATTGGAGTAGTTGTAGTAGTTATTTTTATTGCCGTGGTTTTTATAGTGGCAGGAAAAGACAGTAAAGAACGCAATGAAATGGTTTCTAAATTAACAGAGGAGCAGAGAAATATTTTAATGTCAACAGAAGTGAATTTTGTTGAGAAAAATGCATGGGTACAAAAAGCAATGGTAGCCAAAATGAAGGATAAAGGAAATAAAATAGACATAAGGCTATTATGGTTTAACGAGGTACTGAAAAATAATGAATATAATACAATTACAATTGCGGATGTAGCAATAACAAAATCAGAACAGGAAGAACATAACGTAAAGGAAGGCGATTTTGTAAATTTCTATTTTGCCCCGGAAAAAAGTATAGGCAGGACCAAAATAATATGGGAGTAGGCTTTCATTTATACGAAAGTGAATGCCCCGCATTATTGGAATGCAGAATATGGTGACAAAGAGAACAGATTTTGTCTTGCTTGGTAAGGGAAAGCTGAAATTCTAAATTTGCTGAAAGGGGTAAATTATGATTTTTGAAGATGCATTTACAGAAAAACAATCAGAAATAATATCAATGTTTTTAGAGGTTATAGGTGATAATGTAGATACAATATATGTTTTCATTCAATCGGATGAATGGTCAGCAATGGAAACGTGTGCCTTCGGAGTAAAAGGCTCAATACTTGGTAATCTTGAAGCGGGTATATCGGATAAAGATATATTAGAGATATTTGATGTGATAGAGGATGAAATTATACCTGAACTTGAAGATATATGTAAAGAATACGATATGCCTATGCCTCAAGAATTTAGGTATGTATATAATGTTGCTTCCGGTGCATTTGATTCAAATTATAGATATGGGGAAGAATTGAGTGCACTTGAAGATTATGATCCAGGAATAGAAGCCCAGAAGTGGATAGATTCGTTTAAAGTATGATTAAATAAGCACGCATTTATTTGAGGTTGATAAATCGTGGAAAATTGAAAGGATACAGAGAAATGAGATGGATTGCCCTAAAATGAGTGTGGGGCAATCCACCTTTCGAATTATGATTGCGAATCCGCAATCATTTCCAAGGTTCCAATGTTTTTAATAAAATCTCTCTCCACCGGAGAAAGGCTATTCTCCAGTCGGTTTTTATATTTATCATATTCAGCATGAGCCTTTTCGATAGCCTGTTTATGGCTGACATGACCGCTGGTGGTAAGTATATCCCTTCTGGTCATTTTCAAGTAATCGTCAATGGTTTCCAGCCAGTCCTTCATATACATAGGCTCCTGATTAAGGGCATGGACTTCGGCAATGTCAAGGTACGCAGTAACGATTTTGTTTAGGGCATCCAGTTCTGCTTCCGAGAGATAGTTTTTGGCAACTTCCACATCAGAACGATGTATGGTATCACCACTCCATGAAGTAAGTCCCATATTTTCCTTTTCTGCATCAGCACGCTGATAGATTACTTCAGCAGCGGTGTGTTTGTGGGCTGCCCAGTGCATTTTGTTCTGAACTTGCTTGAAAAATTGGACAGAGGCTTCAGCATGAGGATCATAATCGATACTGGTCGCATAGATTTCTAACACTTTTCTCCAAAATACTTTTTCAGAAGAACGGATGTCTCTGATACGGGCAAGCAGTTCATCAAAGTAATTGCCGCCACCCAATCGTTTTAAGCGATCATCATCCAGAGCAAATCCTTTTTTCATATATTCCTTTAAAATTCCCATAGCCCAGATACGAAACTGTGTACCACGATGGGATTTTACACGGTATCCAACGGAGATGATGACATCAAGGTTATAGTGATCTACATTGTAGATTTTACCGTCTGCGGCAGTTGTTGCAAAATTTGCAACAACTGAATTTCGCTGTAATTCCCCTTCTTCAAAGATTTTTTTGATGTGGCGGGATATGGTTGATTTATCACGCTGAAACAATTCAGCCATCTGGTCAAGTGACAGCCATACTGTATCATCTTCAAAAGTTGTCTCTATCTTGGTCAGTCCGTCTTCGGTTGTGTACATAATGATATTTGAGTTATTCATAGACTTAATACTCCTTTTTCTTCGCCCTGCTCTTATACACATTGTACTGGTTCTTGCATTGAGGAGAGCAGAATTCCATATTGCTTCTGGTTGCTACAAAGGCACTGCCACAGTGCTTGCATACTTTCAGAGTAGAGTTATCATCGGTAAGCATAAATGAAAACATCATTTGGATACCAAGCAGTAATGAGTGGAATTCCCACACAATAGTAGGTTTGTCCAGCAGTTCTATGTGATAAGTTGGTGCAATACCGCCAAATACAGCCATTCCCTGTCGGTACAGATTTCTTTCGTTTTCATCTAACCGGTCATAATCCTGATAATACAGAAAACTTGAGAAAAAGGTAAATGCCCAATCTCTGAATACTGTCACAAGCCAGTCATAGCGTTCTGCATATTCTTTCTGAAAGCTCATAAGAACTGCCTGCGGTTTGTTCTTCATCGCCATAATCAATGCAATCATTTCCGAACTGTCAGTACTCCATGAAGATTCAACACCATGCTTTACAAAATCAATGTTATCAAAAGGAAAAAAGTAGGACAGGTACTTTTCTGTGCTAAGACTTTCTTCCCTGATAAAATGGTTCTTTGGTAAATATACTGCTTCATATGTAATAAACTCCGGTGTGGTAGGTAATGCGGTCATAAGTCCGAGCAAACCATAATTGCAGGCAAAATCAATAATAGAAGCCTGAAGGGATTCTTTCGGTTCTTCCTTCATGGCAAGAGTGCCTATGTTAATGGCAGCCAGAACCATATCCTGATATTCTTTAACCGGATTGTAAAGGGATGGCTTTGCATCCTGCGAAGGAGTGATATAGAGAGTTCCATTGTCTGCCTTTTTCCATTCGTATTTATCATATTTCACCCAGTTGGAACTGGAGTTTGCAAATAAATTCATCATATACTTCCTCGTTTCTATATAAAAGTAATTGAATAAAATTCAAAACTATTACTATCATAGCACAGATAAAGGGAAATGTAATTACTTTATTTCTATTCTGTGGCTTTTCTTGTAATAGATTAGCAGTTGGTCTGATTTGTTATGCTTTTCTGGTACTGCTTTAATACCTTTCTTGCCAGCACACCGATTTCATGGATAATCTTTTCCTTTTCTTTTTTAGCTTTTCTTTGTATGTCAGGTATTTTCTCTTTGTGCTTTTCCATAAATTCCTGTTCTATTGTCCATAGAGGAATATCAAATTCTTGTCGTTCTAAAAGCACCGCAATTACCTTTTTGGTTATCTGACCTAAGATGGTATTTCGCACACCTCTGATATTACGGTCAGTCTGTCCCAACAGATTTCCAACATAAAGAGTGCTGTAATCTCGAATATACAGATAATAGATAAGCTCTTTGTAACTGTCTTTCAAGTCATAAATAATCTTGGAATAATCCTCATCCGTAAGAAATTCATGCATTTCAAAGGGGCAGTCAAATATTACATCCAGAAAATCACCTTTCATCATCTGCCGCCAGTAGGTGTGGTGGATTGGATAGGGGATTACCACCGGATTCTTTGGAGCATCCTCTGTTAACCGGTTCATTTCCCTGCCTATTTCGTGATAGCGTTCCTTTCGTTCCCGGTTATCATCTAAGTGATCCCACTGCTTTATGACTTCCTTAAAATCTTCTTCGGTTCTCGCACCATCTTCCAGTCTTAAAAGAGCCTGTGCACGAAGCTCCCGTTTTAACATTGTGCGTGAGGCTGCTTCTGTAGCTTCTTCCTCCGGTACATCAGCATCCGGTTCAGGGTAAGCAGCCATTTCTAATTCTATTTCTGCAAGTGCAGCCTGCTCAATGATTCGTGCCTGTTCCATTTCTTCCATATACAGGAGCTCATCAGAGGCTATATTGTCTTCATTTTCTATTGATTCTTCGTAGTCTGGTTTCAATTTATATCATTCCTCATTGCATTATTTTCAAAAAGTTTCAAAAACACTTCCGCAAAACCACTTCTGTTTCTCCTATTAGTGAAAGGGTAATCTTTTTGAAATTAAAAAGATTACTTTGTGTGCTAGCTGATTCTTATAGAAGAATTATAACATAAAACAAACATATGTTCTACGACTTTTTATAAGAATTTTGGAGCATGCGTGCAGACTTGGAACGAAACAGTAGGAATTATGAAGGGAGGTTTTGCTATGGAATGGTGTCAGTTAGATGCAAAGAAATGTCTGGAATTCAGCAAGAAGATGGCAGTGATTAGAAAACTGGTTCGTCTTGGATTGATTTCAGAGAATGAATATATTCTGGCAAAGAATAAGATTATGAGTTCGTATCATATTCTGGAGTCGGAATATTTCAAATCCAATGCAGGAAATAAGGTTGCTTAGCAACCATAATCAGTATTGGGGAGATGGCGGAGTCTGTATATGCATGAAAATGTATATGCAGGCTCCTTTTGTATGTTCGTTCATATTTTCATTTTTTAGTATGCTTGGTATGAAGGATAAACCAAGCACGGGTTTAAGAAGGAGGATTTTTATGGCAGAAGTAGAAGTTATCAAGGCGGTGGAGGGTCCTATACTCCGCAAGAGAGATTATGAGGGTAAACCACTTGTTATTACAAGACAGAGAGTTGCGGCATATGTCCGTGTAAGTACGGATGGTGACGAGCAGCTTGAGAGTTTCCAGTCCCAAAAGCAGTATTATCAGGACAAGATATCAGAAAACCGGGACTGGGTTATGGTGGGTATTTATGCAGATGAAGCCATTACTGGAACAAAGGTGGACAAGCGTGAGCAGTTCCAGAGGATGATACAGGATTGTATGGATGGAAAGATTGATGTGATTATGACAAAATCAGTATCACGATTTTCCAGAAATACGGTTGATATCCTGCAGTATGTGCGCCTTTTAAAGGAAAGAGGTATTGCAGTGATTTTTGAAAAAGAGAATATCAATACCTTGACGGAACAGGGAGAAATGATGCTTACACTTATGGGAACGCTGGCTCAGAATGAAGTGGAATCCACATCAAAAAATGTGAAGCTGGGCATTAAGATGAAGATGAAGCGTGGAGAACTGATGGGCTTTAACGGTTGTCTTGGTTATGATTATCATCCGGAGGATAAGACAATTACAGTTAATGAAGCAGAGGCAGAAACCGTGCGATTGATTTTTGAACTGTATTTGCAAGGATATGGAACTTATACCATAGCAAAGCGTCTGGAGGCACTGGGGAAACTCAATAAAAAAGGTGTGGCAAAATGGACGGACAGTGGTGTGAGGGGCATTATCAAGAATGAGAAGTATAAAGGTGATTTGCTTTTGCAGAAAACCATTACCACTGATCCGATTTCCAAGAGGCGAATCGAGAATTTTGGTGAAGAGGAGCAGTATTATGTTCGTGACCATCATGAGCCTATTGTAAGCAGAGAGGTGTGGGAACAGGCAAAAGAAATTCGCTTATCCCGCAACCATCAGTCAGATAAAAAGGCAGATGGAAAGAGAGAAAAGTATACGAAAAAGTATGCATTTTCCAGTATGTGTGAGTGCGGTTTCTGTGGTACGAAGCTGACCAGACGTACCCTTCATAGCAGCTCCAAGTATGAAACACCGGTCTGGTATTGCAGAAATGCAGCCAATAGAGGTAAGCATAACTGCCCTAATAGTAAATCCGTTCATGAATCTATATTGGAAAATGCTTTCCTTGAGGCATATAAGCTGTTGGCAGGAAGCTTTGATGATGTAATTGATTCTGTGATTGGAACGATTGAAAGCATTGGTGCGAATAATGATGATATTGCAAGACTCAAAAAAGAGCAGAAAACTCTTGATAATCTGGAGCAGCGAAGAAAGAAACTTACGGATATATACCTTGATGATGGTCTTACCAAAGAGGCATATGATGAAAAGTATGAAGAGCTTACCGTGAAAATTCAGAAGTCGAAGGACTCTATAGAACTCCTTCAGAATAATGTTTCCAATCAGAAGGATGTGGGCAAGAGAATGGCTTCTCTTAAGAAAGCACTTGCTGATGGTGATATTCTGGATGAGTTTGACAGAGTAGTATTTGAAAGTATTGTGGAAAAGGTCATCGTGGGAGAGACAAACGAAGATGGCACAGTAGATCCTTACAAGCTGACTTTTGTTATGAAAGGGAATGGGAACAGTGTTGTTCCTAATGCGAAGGAGTGGTTTAAGGCTGAAAAAAGTGCAATACAGCCGGCGTAGATTGTGGTATACTAAGGTAACAAGGCACTTGTTTCTATATGGTAGGGACAGGTGCCCTGATATAAAAACATTCATAAGGAGGGCTTGATTATGGCTAATCAGACACAAATTTTGAATGTTAGTGATGAGATGAAATTAAACGATAATGTGCAGATGAAAAATGTGAAAGAACAGGAAGAAAATATGTATTCTTCTTCATCAGACACTACTGAAGAATTGTGTTCTTCTTCGACAACCGATGCATGTTGAGAGCGTGTGTTTGCTGTCAAGGAAAGATAAATAAGTGCCAGAAAGTGGCGTATTTCCGGGCTTTTTCGGAAGTTGGGATGTAAAGCCTAACCTCTGAAAAAGCTCGGTTTTATTATATGGAAACATATCTACTACGAAAATGTGTGTCAGGTTGTAACCTCGGATTAGATAACGCAAATTGAGTGTGTGGATTAGATGTCAGGGATTTTGAAGTGATTTTTGAAAGAGGAAAAAAGTTGATAATAAATCCGGCAATTCGATACTAAGGGTGTTTCTGGACAGCGGAATAGATGTTAAGGAAGGAGTGGTAAGAAGATGAGTAAGCCAACAACAGATGAAGTGATTCAGTTTATGGCCCAGTATTCTTTAGAAGATGTATTATCTGGAATCATAGAATTGCAGATGCTTCTATATGGGCATGATGATACATTTATACCTGCTTCTGAATATTTAGCAGTAAATGCATTGTATGCTTGCAAAGAGTATGGTAATAAAGATTTTATGTGGCGCGATTATGAAATCTTGGAGCAGTATGCAAAAAAAGCTTGTGTGCCTAATATAGAAGAACTTTTTTCTGAAACATTGAAAATGGTGAATGCCAGCGATGAAGATAAACAAATATTTCTACAATCCAAAATGATGCAGATGAAAGGCAACTATTATAGAGGAGATGGATATATTCATCAGTTAGTAGATGTTGCCAGACGTTTGTATACACCTCTTGATAAGGAAATGAAGAACGAATTAGGTTTTTCATTTACTGCATATGAGAAATCAATCAAATATGTTTTTTCGCAGTATGGTATAAGAATTGCTAAAGCTTATCAAGAAAAATATAAAGTCAAAAATATGATTAAAGCGTTAGCTTCTAAAAAGGAACCTTGGCTTCCAAGCATTAATGAAGGATATATTTTCAGAATTTATAAATCTGAGTTGAAAACAATCATAGGTGATGAAGCAAATAAAATGCTCGATTATTTGAGTGTAAAAGCTTATGACAGAGATTTTGAAAAAGTCGAATTTGAGGATTTTAAGATTTTAATTTCAAAGCCCTTTGTTGATTTTGGAGACTATGTTTATATGCCGTTGTTGTTTTCAACTTTGATGAATATTCCAAAACAATTTCATTATTCTTTTATTGCGGATAAGATATTTGATAATAAAATAGTTGGAATTTACACCGGCAATCGCGGTGATGTTGTTGAAGAACTTACCACTACTTATTTAGCAAGACTGATAGATAAGAATAAAATATACTGTAGTCTTTCTTATCTAGGCGAAGATGGTGAAGCCGATGTCACTACAGTTACGACAGAGGGTATGCTCTTCTGTGAATGCAAAAGTAAAATTATTACGCTAAATTCTATCAAAGGATTACATGAGAGCATTAAAACGGATGTATATCAAGCCATTGGAGCAGCGTATTCACAGGCAGTCAGGTCAATAGAAAGAGTTCAAGAAGGGAAGAAATTCGTTACACCAGCAGCAGAAGAAATAGTGATAGATGACATATCATCGAAATATATAGTTTGTGTCACTGCTGAGAATTTTGGGATTATTCCATCAGAAATACAGGACTATATAGAAATTGATGATGATTTAGGAATCCCTTATGTGGTCAATGTTTATGACTTAGATATAATCACTAAAGAATGTGAATCATATGAGGAATTTATTCGATATATTGAATTTAGAAAGAAAAATCAGGAAGTCATCTCGACATTAGATGAACTTGATGCTTTTGGCTTTTTCAAGAAAAATGGAAATGTAAAGATTTCGATAGACGCTGATGAGTTGATGCTAACAGATTTTACATCTGAATTTGATAAAAAATATATGCTAGAAGATAAAAAAGTATTTCAGGAATTCTTCGGAAGATAAAATAACCCTCAAACCCAATATGCCTCAGAGAAAAAATTAATAAATTATTTGCAAAAAAGGTATTGCTTTGTCCTAAGGACAACGTTTTATAATAGATAATGTCAGGAGGTGGTGTAGTGGGATACAAAGTTAAATGGGTAGAAGACCATCTTGGAATTTCGCGTAAGGCATTACGTAACTATGAAAAACTTGGGCTAATGCCACCAAATATCGGTGGAAAATATCGAGATTATTCAGATGAAGATATTGACCGTATATGGAGTATAAAAATTCTTCAAGGTGTGGGGTACTCGTTAGCAGAAATTCGTGAGCTCATGGATAATAAAGAAGCAGATTTTTATAAATCTATATCAGACAAAGTCGTTGAGCTTGAAAGAAAGCGAGATGACATTACAAACTTTATTGAGTTTGCGAAAACCATCAAGCTTACAGGTCGTGTTCCAACCACTAAACAAGTAGGCAGTATCAGGTATTCCGAGTTCATGGAATATTCGAGGGAAAATTGGAACTTTTATATTGAACCGAAAGCAGATTCATATTTAGATGCAATGGAATTAATACAAGATGCTAAAGAACAAGAGCTGTCTGAAATTGATGTAGACAGGTTAGAGTCTCTTGCAAAATTGATGGGGGATTATCAAGAAATGCAACATACATATACGATAAATGCCTACTATCAAATATTATCAAGAATGCAGTCGCTTGAGTTTAACAGTGAAGTGGTACAGACTGTAGTTGAACAGTTATTTTGCTTTCTTTCAGAGAGTGATTCAGCTAAGGAGATTGGAGAAAAATTCACACGTGTATTTTTTGCAAAATATACAGCACCATTTTTCTTAGAAGGTAGTGATATTGGAGAAATAAACATCTCTACATATGGAAGAGAAGGAGCTGAGTTTATTGCAAGAGCTATAGCTTTCTTTGGAGGTTTTGATTCGATAGATGATTTGTATGAACTGTGAGGAATGGAGGAAAATAAATGCTTGTATTGGGTATTAACAAAATTTTGAATTGGTGTCAAATTACTTCTGGAGGCAGAAAATATACTTGTCCGACAAAGCTTATAGGTGGACAGTTGTTTTTTGTTTTCAAAAAAGAATGGCATAGTGTGGCAGAGTATGTCTCTGAACATGCGGAGGAACTTGTTTCAGAAGGCGGTAAGATTTTCTCGCTCCCATTTATAAAGTAGGAGGTAATTGTTATGAGATGTGCAAATTGTGGAAACGAAGATGAAAATACGCTGTGGGATGAGGGAGATACAATTTATTGTTCTCGCTGTTCACATAGAACAAGAACCTCTGATGGAGAAGAGGATTTAGTTGAATGCCCTCATTGCCATGAGATGAGAGATAGTAAGGCTTATTATTGCAGACATTGTAATATGCCATTCTAACAGAGGGGGTGGAAAAGATGACTACTGGTGGAAAGATTAACCCGAAGAAGTAAGGTGATTATATGGCTAAGAGAGAAAAACCAAATGTGCCACATCCTTCTTCTGAGCAGGTTGAGCATTATCTTCGCGCTTGGGATGAGTTGGAAAACTATCATCTTCAGGAAGATGCACTGGATAAGCTCTTCTTTACGCTTTGTCCCGAGAACTCGGATATGTCTGATATCCTTTTAAAGGTTGCAGCACTGAATGACTTTTACAGTACAAATATCTTCTCTGTATATCCGGTGGCAAAGCATATCTTATCGTTGAACATTGATGATAGGCTTATGACTGGTGATGTAGCACTGGTATCAGATATTCAAAAGGTTACTATCAACGGAGTTGAGAAGAACTTCTATTCCTTCTCAACGAAGTATTGCAGCCATCACCGTCCATTGGATTATCCTATTTACGATAGTTACGTGGAAAAGGTGCTGTGCTATTTTCGGAATCGAGATAAGTTTGCTTCGTTCAAGACTCCGGAGTTGAAGGACTACGCAAAGTTCAAAGGAACACTTATCGATTTCAGATCATTTTACGGCCTCGACCAGTACAATCTGAAAGAGATAGACAAATATATGTGGCAGCTCGGGAAGGAGTACTTCCCTAAGAACTACGGGAAGAAAAAGGTACAGGAGGAACAGTGATGAGTTGGGAAGAAATGTATACTTACTCGGCCACCTGTCCATGTGGTAAGGGCAAGATAACGCAAACCAGTTATGGTGATGACTGGAACAGATATAAAGATGGACCTGTAGTGATTGAATGTGAAGAATGCGCTAAGAAGTATAAAGTCGAAGAAGTATCTCATCACGGACTGCTCGCCTCAGATGGTTCTTGGAGTACATATTATTTGACACCAAAGGATTATCCTGATTATGACGGACCAAAGGAGTCTGACTTGTATCCTGCAGCGCTTAATCAATATGAGAATTTTCCAGTTTGGCTGATAGAGAACTTTACAGAACAAGAATTGCGCGGCGTGTTAGTTCAGCTAAAAAACACTACTTCAAGTGCTAAGTTGACAGGAATTGCAGCCGGAATTCGTGAAACCCATAGAAAAGTTAAGAAGACAGTTCGTGTGAGTGAGATCACAAAGACGGTTGAAGCAGCTCTGGAGAAGTATCCGGACCATGTTGGAAACAAGCTCCAGCGTGAAGAAATTAGAAAGAAAGAATCTGATGCACGTGATGCTTACATAAAGGAAAAGCGTAAGCATCAGACAGTCATCGATTTACAGAGATAATAGATGAAAACAGTTAAAGTTGTCGCAGCGGTGATATGTGATTCGATTCGAGAGAAGAAATCTATATTTGCTACGGCCAGAGGTTATGGTGAATTTAAGGGACAGTGGTAGTTCCCTGGAGGAAAGATCGAAGCTGGTGAGAGTCATCAACAGGCCCTTGTAAGAGAAATACAGGAAGAGCTCGATACGAAGATTACTGTAGGTGACCTGATCGGAACCATTGAGTATGATTATCCGACGTTTCACCTTTCAATGGAGTGCTTCTGGTGCGAGGTGGTCGACGGAGAGCTAAAACTACTGGAAGCAGAAGACGCCAGATGGCTGTCAAAGGATACCTTGTATAGTGTTAAGTGGATTCCGGCGGACATTACTCTCATTGAGAAGATTGAGCAGCAGATGAAATAAGCGTTGGGATATGTTTTATATAGTGGAGGTTGTATGCGTTCAATTAGTATAGAGGAATTACGAAGCGAGGTTGAGGCATATATCGAAGCAGCAAAATCGGCAAGTGGGGATTCTGCAGTACGATATTTAAATCGAGCTGAGACAGCTCTCAGAAGTTATGATGGCGTGCCAGAACGATTCAAGAATACTTATTTCCGCTTGATAGAGGATATCAGGAATGACCTGGAACAGTAGATTTGTTTGGTAGGAGGCACTATGGACCTGTTTAGTAAGAGCTCTGACATTCATAATGGTGTCTCGGGGCATGTCGAGACTGTTGTTCTTTTGTCCCAATTGAAACAAAAGCCGGATGATTACATTAATGTCACGATTGAACTTGATGATATGGA
>OMNT01000114.1_pt1 | contig 82166 bp, 74 predicted proteins | sample 1672551 | NCBI WGS metagenome assembly OMNT01 (sample SAMEA3136698, study PRJEB25190) | human gut metagenome | reverse complement strand
AACATACATGGGACGCCTGTGGCAGCTATCTGAGAGGGATGGCTGCCTGTTTTTTTGTGATCTTCTATGAAGAAATGAGAAAACCCTATTTTGGCAAGATGCCAAAATAGGGTTTATCTACAGTCTGGAACATTCCCCACGAGGGGAATGTTCCAAAACCATCAGCGTCCGTTCCAGGTATTGTCCGGCAGGATCGCTGTCCAATCTTCGATTTTGTTCTTGCCGATCGTCAGCCAACGGTATTCGTGGCCGTTCGTCGCTTCCTGCATATCAGCGTAGTACCAGCCATCGGCAGGATTGTCCGGCCATACGCGCATCTCGCCAGCTGGCAGCAGATGCTTCGCATCCGGACGACGATCCAGCGTGCGGTTGACGACGGCGCAGGATTCTGCGCGCGTGATCGTCGCGTTTGGACGCACAGTACCGTCCGGATATCCGCCGAGCAAGCCGCGATCAGCCGCTGCCGCAACAACATCCGCAAACCACTCGTCGCCGGTGATATCTGCGAAAAGCCCTTCATTGTACGTCACGCCGCGCTCTGCAAAGAATCGCGTAGCGATCGCCGCAAATTCTGCACGGGTGATCGGTGCATTTGGACGGAAGCTGCCATCTTCGTAACCAGCGATCACGCCCATTTGCGCCAGCGACGAAACAGTGACGTTGAACCAATCGCCGCTCGCCACATCGCTGAAATCATTGACATCGCTCGTCACGCGATCGCGCACATCTTCCTTGAGCAGGCGATAGAAGATCGTCGCCACTTCTGCGCGGGTGATGCCCGCTTCCGGACGCACCGGCCACAGATCGACATCATCGGTGGCCAGGCCCGTACGATAATCAACCGGATAGCCGACCACGTAGGAAAAATGATCTTCCGTATTCAGATCATGCGGTTTTCCGTCATCCTTCGGATCCACCGGTGGTGGCGTCGGCTTTTTCTGCCAGGTAGCTGTGAGCGTGACATCATGCCCCGGCATGGTGAAGGTTGTCGTGCTGTGCGCTGCGTCCGCGAGCGTCAGCTCCGGATCGTCGCTTTGCCAGCCGGTAAATCTATAGCCCGGACGCTGGCCTGCGTCGATCGTCACAACCATTCCTTCTGCATAAGAACCAGCGCCCGTCGCGTCGGCGTAGCTGGCGTTGACCGCGACTGCGTATTCAGACGGCTGCACCTTTTCCATCTGCGCAATGTAGGTCACATTGTCGTTGATCGTTTCTGCGAGAAGATTTTCGTCTGTCAGTGCCGTTCCGTCGCCATCCGTGCGCAGCCACTGACCAGTAAAGCGCCAGCCCTCTTCTGCGGAGATCTGCGGCGCAGATTGGTTCAGCGTTTCACCCAGCTGCGTTCCGGCCGGAACCGCGATCATCTCAGGCATGACTGTGCCATGGCCATCAGCGACGGCGAAATTGACAAAGTATTGTCCCTGGTCAGGAATGCCATCGCCATTTTTGTCGTAGGCCCAGACAGCGTACACATCCGTCGCTGCCCCGGCGCTGATCGTCGCATTGGTAGCGAGCGCTGGCAGCTGTTCGTTCTGCGCATAGATCTTGTCAGCCGCCGCATCATCGCTCGTCCATCCAACCATCACAACAGCGCTTCCATCCTGATTGTCATGCGTTGGCCAGCCCGCCGCGCCATTCGGCACGCGCCCCTGACCATCCTTTGTCCAGAGCGGATAGCTGCCTGGCGCCAGGCCAGTCACCGAAGCCTCGTGCGTCTGATCGCCGAACACGCCACTGCCTGCATGATAGACCAGCGTACCGCGGCCGTTGGCGTCGTAATAATAATGGTTCAGATGGTGCTCCCCTTCGCTGACCGGAACACTGTCGCCAGCCGCCACAGGATTACCGTCGTGGGTGCTGTTTTCGTAGGTGAACTGGCTGCCGTTCTTTTCTTTCACAGCACTTTCTTCCGGCAGCGCCAAAATCTGCATCTTGCCATCGTAAGCGATCGCATAATCAATCACCGGCTCTCCTTCCGGATCGCCGTTCAGATAATCCGTCGTGATCAGCTTGTTTACTTTGACCTCGTCCTGCGGCATCGGGAAGAGCAGATTGTGCGGATCGCCGCCGGCGCCGTCCACAAGATAATTCACCTTCGCGTCACCATTCAGCGGCAGCGCACCGCCATTTTCGCTCAGCGTTTTCAGCTGATCGGGCTTCAGCTTCACAGAATATTTGATCGTCACCGTCTGCCCCGGCTCGATCTCCTGACCAGGCTCCGGCGTCCAGGACACATACTCATCCTTCAGCACCGCTGGTGGATACGTTTCTCCATTTGCGCCAGACACTTCCACCGTAGGCTGACTCGTGCATGTCACCCATTCGCTCATCGGATCGGTGATCAGCGCACGGATCTTGATCGAAATGTCCTCAAAATTTTTCTTCAAACCTGCATAGTCGTCTGAGGTGTAAACATTTTCGGCGCCAAGCAGATAGCGCAAATCAGCATCGCCTTTAGCACCATTAGCAAATGAAATACCATAAAGTTCAGCGCGTTCTTTAATATAAACGATATTCTCTCGCATAGTTACAATCTCTGGGATTGAACTGGATCGTACATCATAATAATTCTCTCCATCTGTTAGTAATATTACTTCAGGACGTCCTCCAGCGGGCAGGCTTTCTAATAATTCTCTGGATTTTGCAAAAGCATCTTCCAAGTATGTACCAGAAGTTGGCGATGGAAGAGCATTGATATCTCTTTTTATCTTAGCCAATTCCTCCGACATTCCTAAACTATAGAATCCCCCATTATTTAAGAATTCTGCGTGATGCTGCTTATCAAAAGTCATCAGTGCCACACGGGCGTTAAGATCACTAAGAGTCTCTAGCAAACCACCAGGCTCCATCAAGACATTCACTAACGTGTTCCATCTGGTCGATCCATTCAGGCTGTTCGTCATCGATCCTGTGTGATCCAGAGCCAAGATCACTTCCGACGGCACTGGCTTTACAGCTTGGTCCTTCGGCGTCACCGTGAGCGTCACGTCCCAGGTATCCTCACCAGTGCGCACAGCGGTTTTGCTCAGCGTCATATTTTCGTCTGCCGTATCCGCCGGCGTCAGCGCTGCGGGCGCTGTGTTTTCACCAGTCTCGGCTTCGCCTGCGTACAGCGCATGCGGAAACAGGCCGACGATTATAACGATGGCCAAAACGAGCGCAAGGCTCTTCTTCAAAATGATATTCATTTGTCCCCTCCTAAATTCCTTTCCTTAGAATACTTCACAACCAGCCGCAACTTCTCGCGTCCGAGAGCGCTGCAGCGTTTTCACTGACAATTTCCAGAAATCCCTCCTCTCCAAAGTCACCAGATATTAACTGCATCTTACCATAGTTCAGCACGCTTCTCAAGAATTCTCTACAATTTTTATAGGATTTTGCAACAAAAAATGACACCGCTCGTCATTGAACGGTGTCCACAATGCAAATTCTCTTCATTTCTTATCAATATCAATGAGGATCTCCATGACAAAATCCTCGCTGCGTTTGGTGGTCCAGTAGTCGGTGACGTAACGCTCGATGGCGCCTTCTCCTGGGCGATAGCCATGTGCATCGGCCCATTCGGCGATGCGCTGATAGGTGTCGCCGATGCTCTCGTGAGGACCGATGTGATATGCGGCGAGCATCATCTTGCCGCCAAAGGTGCGCGTTTTACTCTCGTCGATGGGACCGATGCCTTTCTGAAAGATCACGGCTTTCGTCGGCTTGCCGGCGAGCTTTTCGCGGAAATGCGGGAAATAGAGATGCACTGCGCCGGTGATCTCGTGGCCGAGGGTTTCGAGATAATTGGTCCAGTCGATGTTGATGATGGCGTCCATATAATTGTCGCTGAAATCCTGGCTCCGATAGCAGGCGGTGATCGGCTCGATGTATTTCACCGAAACCTCGGTGACATGATTTTCAAGCACGCCTTCTGCTTCGCGAATGAGATTGTACCAATCGTTCACGGAGGTGTAGGCGATGTTGATCTCCTCGCGCATGCGGCGCAGCTCGTCGATTTTGTCGCGCAATTTTTTCGCGTGAAAGTCAAAGCGGTTGCTCTCCATGAGGATCTTCATCTCTTCGAGCTTGAAGCCCATCTGCTTGTAATATTTGATGACGGGCACGAAGAGCAGTGTTTCGCGGCTGTAGTAACGATAGTTGTTCTCGCTGGAAATATAATCTGGCGCGATGAGACCGATCTTGTCGTAGAAGCGTAGCGCTTTTTTTGAAACGTTGCAGATTTTTGAGACTTCCCCTATAGAGTAAAGTTTGTCCTCGGCGTCGCTGTCCAGGATCTGTTCCAGAGTGGCGCCGGCGGTATCCCTGCTCATAAGCGTGCTCCTTTCTGTCGGGCTTCGGCAGCTTCCAGCGAATCGTAGCCATAAAGCTGTACCATCATGCGATGCACGCTGACGGAAATATTTTCCTCAGGATGCGCGCGCAGCCAGGCGTCGTAGCGCTCAAGTGTGCGCTCAGAATAGGTTTTCAGCTCGCCGAGGGCGTAAACATGAACAGACACGTCGTCGGCCTGCGCACCTTCGGTGGGACGCCCCTGCGCATGCAGCGCCGGATAGCGCACGGCGAACTGCTGCTCATCGCGGAGCAGGCGATTGGCGATGCGCGCGCAAAGCTCCTGCTTGTACGCCGACACCGCCGGCAGATGGTCGCGCAGCGCGCGATCGAAGGTCGCCGGATCGGTATATTCCATCATGTAGGCATATTTTTCGGCGAGCAGATTGCGCCCGACTTGCGCAGCCGCCGCGAGATCGTCGCGATAGCTTTCCAGAACATCCTGCGGCAACGGCGCAAACTGGCTGTAACGCATGATCGCAAAGGTGCGCGCGTCATTCTGACAAGCAGCGCGCCCGCCTTCGTTCTGCACCTTATCGAACATCTGCCACTCAGCCTCGATGATCGCCGCGATCAGTGGCTCTTTTTCTGTCCCTCTCATTTCTTACCTCCCGACTGTTGCATCGGCCAAAATATGTAGCGCGCGCAAGCGCGAATCTGCGATGCTGCGCATGAGCTCCTCGGCCTGCACTTGCAAGAATGGTTCGCTCGTGCGTGTGAAGCCGCGGCTGTTCAACGCCCCCACGATGTCGACACAGATCTGCTCGATGAGCCCTTCTTTTTCGCTGGCGTTTTCCGGCGTATCGGCGAGCAGCGTGAGCATTTTCAGCTTGTCCACCGTTTCCCGCAACAGGCGATGGTGTTCGGTGCCGCGGAAGATCCATTTATAAAACGGCGCATAGTGTTCGTTGAGCAGATAGATCGCAGCCAAGGCGTTGCGCACAAAGATCCCACAGGCGAGATAGGCCGCGTGCTGATCGCCGCGACGCATCGAGCGGCCATAATTGTACTGACCCGCCTGCGCCATATTGGCGCAGCGCGCTGCCAGCTTTTTCTTGACAACATCCTGCGGATAGAACGCCAGCAACGCATTGCGCCACTCGCTGAAAATTCCCGGCGCATCCCAGAAAATCTGGCCGTTTGTACAGATCGCGAGAAATTCCTCAGGAATGCGGAACCATTCCATATTGTCCCGCGGCGGATGATCGATGCCAGTGAAGCGCTGGTAAAATTGCTCGATCGACCAGACGCCGACGCGCTTTCCAGCCTGCGCCGTTTCCAGCCGCCGATAGCCGAGATATTCCTGCGGCAGCGCGGCGTAGGCACGCTCAAGCTCCGCACCGATCTCTGCGTACACCGTCTGCGGCAGCCAGATGCAAAATCCCGGACCAAAATCGTGATCCTGCGAAAACGCATCGTCGTAGCCAAAACATTCTGAGCCCTCGCCGACAAGCCCGACAGCCATGCTGCTCTTGTAGGCAGCAAACTGCCGCTCGATCATCGGCGCGCCATATGCGTCAAAATACGCACGTGCAAGTGCAAGTCCCTGCATGTCGTCCCTCCCGTTATGTTCAACCGATGTAGCGTTTGATGGTCGCGCGACTCTCTGGCGTTGTCGCATAAAAAACGCGCAGCGCGCCCTCTTCGTCGAGATCGTAGCCGACTTCTTCAAGCAACGCATTTTTCTCAGCAGTCATCAGCGCTTCAATGACCTCCGATTTGCGCAGCGCTTTGAAATGTCCGTACTCCGGCGCAAGCGCTGCGATGACATCGTCGGCACAGGCGCGCTCGACTGTGGTAAAATATTTAAGGATGGCGTAGTTGAGTGGCAGCATGCGGCTCATCTCCTTTTCTTCTTGAGATAATCGAGCGGATTGACAGCGATGATAAATATGCCCACGATCATGACGACCGCTGCCGCCCAACCGATCGGCGCAATATTCCAGCCCGGCTCACCGCAGACCACGCCGAGCACAAGCCAACAGAAAAACGGTCCCCAGAACGAGAACGCGCCGTTGCAGGCCATACCCAGCGCAGCGCCGCACATACTGTTGCCCTTATACCAGAGGCTGTACGCATAAACTGCAAAAAATCCGCTGATGACAAAGAAAATGATCGAGCGTCCATCGCTCACAGCCTGACTGACCAGATGCCAGGCATAGCCCGCGTGTTCGCCGCCAACCAGGCTCATCAGCGGCAGCAGGATAATGAGATTGGAAAGGCCAGACGTGCACTGACGGATCGTGATACCGATCTGATAATCGATCATCGACGTGCCATAACCGGCAATACAACCTTCCAATCCCCAGCCCAGTGCTGCGCCAAAAGCAAGGATAAGCCCAAGCGCCATCCCTGGCGACGCATCGCCGCCGAGACTCGTGCTGGCGATCATGAAGCTCGCCAAAAAGCAAATGCCAATACCAAGCAACATGCGCGGCGTCAGCGGCTGCTTAAAAAGCACACGCGCAAGGATCGCGCCAATCGCCGGACACAGCGCCGAGATTGGTACAGCAAGCGAGCCTGCCTGCTGCAGCCCGATGACGTAGCAGGTGCTGGCGATCGGACCGCCAACAAGGGCCGCACAGATCATAACGATGCCAGGTTTTGTCCTGAGCGTGCGGAAAAAATCTCCCAGCTTTCCTTTCATTGCAGCGATGATGAGACACCAAATGGCGCTGCACGTGTCATTAAGCGCGCTGCCCATCGCACTCAGAATATACGTGACGACAAAAAGCGAGAGCACCGTCTCCGCGCTCATCCACGGAATCCAGACACCACGCGCCATGCCCAACGTCATAAACGCAGTGTATAGCCCGTAGCAAATACCAGACAAAATAGCGACAGTCAGCCCTTTTTTGAAAAAACGGTTGTCCAGCTGCGCTTTCAGCTGCGCAGCCCGACGATGAGAGTCTGTGGTTGTGCTCATTGGCGATCCAACCCCTTTCCAATTTCTTTATGAAAAGCTCCGCACATCTGCGAGCAGCTCTCGTGATACTGAAAACACGCAGAAACGTTGCGAAATGCGCGCTGTTTTCAGCCTCCCACTCCACAGATGTACTTACCTGAACCAAATAATAGCCAATGACCTTAGAGGAATGTCAACGCGATTCTCGGAAAAGACTGACTTTTCCAACTTTCCCTTGTCGCTTTGCTAAATGCATCATAAAATTTTCATACGCATAATTATTTTCGATCTTTCCCAGCAGCGCCCATCGTTTATCGCTGAGATTATTTCATATTATAACTTTCATCTTTTTCTGGCGCTCCGCCAAACCTTCCCCTATGCAGGAATGTTTGGCGCAGTCATTCTTTATTTCAATGAGCGCCACCGATAATAAGAAGAGAGCAGACCGACAACCGCCGGCCTGCTCTTCGTCTACAGAGTGTGGAATTAAAGTTCTTCGCTGAAGATCTGGTAAACAGGCGCCCCTTCGCACTGAGCTGGGAAGCGAGTCCCGAGCAGCGCTGCGATGGTTGGGGTGACGTCAACCTGACGGATCGTACGTGGGGTGGTGAACCCTTCCTTCAGACCAGGACCTGCACCGATGAACAGTGGGGATACGGAGGTGTTGAAGTAGCCTTCGGAGGTGGAGAGGCTGTCGCCGTGCAGACGGTTGAAGCCTTCTTCGATGGAGAAGAAGATATCGCCGCATTCTGGGCCATTGACACCGATCAGCACGCCGTCCTTATTGCGCAGGCAGATGCCGATGACGCGGCGGCCAGTTGCTGGATCGCGATAGTTGTAGAGATCGTTGATGATCTGTTCTTCCAATGCGTATTTATCTTCTGGATCCACGATGCCGTATTTGTCGCGGCCCTTGAGGTTGATGTAGATGTAGTTGGAGCGGATCTGAACGGCGCGGGTCTTTTCCCAGTCAACTTCTGTGGTGTTGTTGCCGTTTTCGTCCTTCTTCATGACGGTGTAGCCGAGCTGTTCCATGACAGGAACGTTGAGGCCGCCGTATTCACCGATCAGCGGTGGAACGTTTTCGCCAACGATGAGGCCGTGGTCAGAAACGATGAGAACGGTCCAGTCTTCGTCGAGATAGTGCAGGAATTTGCCGAGATAGTCGTCGGTCTGACGATACATATCGACGATCAGTTCCTGATATTCTTTTTCGTCAGTGTGTGCCCATGGTTCCAGCGTGTGGCCGAGGTGCCAGATCTGGTGACCAGCGCAGTCAACATTGTGCAGATGGCTGAAGATCACATCGTAGCCAGCGTTGTCGGCGAGATAGTTCAGGCAGTCTGCCTGCCAGTCGCAGTAGAGATCCCAGGATGGAATGAAGACGTCGCGAACGAGGTCTGCTTCTTCACCGCCGATGAGGGATACTGGAGGAACCGGGCCAACATTTTTAACGATGTCCTGATAGAGTTCCTTGGTGTGCCAGAGCATGTCGTTGGTGGTATCCAGCGCATTGGAGATCCACATGCGCAGCATGGAGCCGTCAGCGTTCAGTTCGAGGATCTTGTAGAGACGGTTTGCTGGCTTGGTTTCTTCTTTCTTCGTTACGTCATCGATGGCGCTGACGATGGTGCCGTCGCCAGGAACAACCACGATTGGTTCAGCGGCGCGTTTGTTCTTGTAGATGGCAACGGTGTCATATTCACCGGCAGCATTCTTCAACAGCAGCGCTGGACGACGGGTGAAACCGCTGGAAGTGAGGATGGTGAATTCCAGAGCACCTTCTGGAACATCGATGCCCCAGCCTTCAGCTGGCTTCAGTGGGGAGTTGATGATGTCGTAAGCAACTTTTGCACCGATCATCATTTCAGTATCTTCCAGGCTCATCACAGGAGTGCGGATCTCGCCGCCCTTGCGCGCTTCGTCGCCCCACCAGAGTTCCATCATTTCGTCGTCGTTGTCGCCAACAACCATGTCGTCGATGTCGGTCATGATGCAGCCAACGCCGGCTGGTTTTTCAACACGAGGTGCATACTGTACTTCTTCGATGGTTGGGGTTGCAACGATGATCTTTTCCCAGTCAAGCTGAGCAACACCCATGTTTACAGAACCAGGCTGGGTCCCATCGACAACAGAGAGCAGTTCGCTGTCGGTGCTTGGTGGCCAGGAGCTGCCAGGCCAATGCCATACGAGGGTCTTCATGCCAGCTTCGGTGGTAACGTTCCACATCTGTTCTGCTTCGCAGTTGCGGCTGTCCATGTTATAAACGACTGCATCGAGGCTTTCTGGGCTCTGGCGCCAGTAGCAGGTGATGCCGTGGGTGCCAGGATAAGCGCCGGTAGCCAGAGTGGTCCAGCATGGAGGGGTGATGGTTGGGATAGCACCGAGCAGGTGCAGGTCTTCACGGCAGGAGCCGCGATCGACAAATTTCTTGACGTTAGGCATTTTGCCTTCGTCCATGAGATGTTTGGTGATGCGGGCGTCCATCCCGTCAACACCGAGGACCATGATTTTCTTGGTCATAGCTTGTCTAGCCATTTGAAAATTCCTCCTTCAAAATTGATTGGCTAAAATGACGACTACATTTATAAAATGGAAAGGATTTTTCTGGATTTTGGATTTCTGGATCGAGGAGTTTGGATGCAATTAGAGTACACCGACGAAATGCCACCATGGGATCATGACGACTGCGAGCACGACCGTCGCAGCGACCATCTTGAAGCCAAGGATCTTCATGAAGTCGGTGAGCTTGATCAGCCCGAAGCCGTAGAAGATCATGTAGGTGAGGTATTCGTAAGGCAGGAGCACCTGGTCGCAGCCCATGAAGAGGCTGTACATGGCGCCCACAGGATTGAGCCCGAGACCGGCAGCGATCTGCGCGATCGGTTCGGAGAAGCCGGCGAGGATCGCCAGCGGCGTGAGCAGGAAGTTGAGGATGACGGCAACCGCATAGATGGCAACCATAACGAGCGTGGAGTTCATACCAGAGAGCGCTGGCACGAGCAGATCAGCCACGAGCTCGCCAATGCCGAGGTAGCTGGAAACCGTACCGATGGACAGGCAGGCGATGCAGAAGAAGACCATACTCCAGTCGACGCCTTTGACGTCTTCTTCCGTAGCGATCTTAATGCCAGGGAAGAACATCAGCCAAGGAAGAACGATGAAGCCCCAGTCCAGAGCGATGCCGTGGAGATTACCGGTGAGCATGAAGATGATAAGCAGAACGGTGAGGATGGCGCCGATCTTTTCGTCGCGGCTCATCTTACCGAGCTTCGCATATTCTTCTTTGAAATAGCTGACATCCGGGAGTTTGTGTTTTGGTTTGAAGATCTTTGGCAAAAGCCAGATGAATACCAGACAGAAGATCAGGTATGGCAGATTCTGCCAGAAAAATTCAACCCAGGTTGCACCGTAAGGTTCTGCGCCTTCCGGCAGAGTCAGGTTGGCAGCGTTCCAGAGCAGGTTCATGAAGTATGGAGAATAGATGAACATGCAGGATGCGCCAGCGGAGAGACCACCAACCAGCATGATGATCGCCGAGTCGATGGAAACGCCGAGCTCGAAGCCCATGCAGAGCCCGAAGGTGAAGGCCGCCATCATAACCCAGGCGTTACCGCCGGTAACGGTGTTGAGAATGCAGCCAACGACAAATACGCTGTACAATAAACCATAATAACTGCCGCGCACTTTGATAAAGCACCAGTACGCCATACGTTTCAACAGACCGACACGGTTCAAGACCATGGCGATCATATAACCGCCGATAACAACGAGCGGCATGGTCTGCAGCCAGGCGGAATAAGCAACTTCCATTGGCACAAGACCAGTGACCATATAGCCGATCGGGAAGAGCATCGACACAGCCATCAGGTTGACCTGTTCAAAAGCAACCATGAGGATGCCGGCGATCGTGACGATCAGGAACATCTTTACCTGATAGGTGTAGACATCCGTTTCCGGGATCAGAAACAGGATCAGCGGGATGATGATGTTGATCCCCCACTTGATCAATGCCCCCTTGTTAATACTACTTGTATTCGCTGACAAGTTTTTCACCTCTATCTCTTTTTATCGCAAAAAAGATTTAATTGTCCGATAAATTCGGTTGTTCGATTACGACAGGCCTTATCGTTAGCTTTATTATAGAGATAATGTGAATTTATGAACATAAGCAAAACACGATACCTGATATTTGAAAATCGTTGGGGTCTGTGCTATTCTAAAACACAATATCCGATATATCAATTTCTTTGTGGCGATCCCTGACTATTCTGTCATAATAAAATATAGATACCTATTGCCCGCCATTTATTAATGAAAGGAAGCGTCTCCATGAAACTCGATCAACTCCACTGCTTCCAGGAAGCCTGCAAGTATCACTCCATTTCCGTCGCTGCCGAGAAGAACTACATCTCCCAGCCATCCTTTAGCTCGGCCATCACCAAGCTCGAAAAGGAGCTCGGCGTCACCCTGCTCAACCGCACAAGCCGCGGTGTCAGCCCAACGCCGATCGGCGTCGTCATCCTCGAAAAGGTGCAGGGCATTTTCGAGCTCGTCGAAGATATCCAGAGCGTTGCCACAGCGCATTCCAGCTACGGAACGGTGCAGCTGGCCACGATCCCTGATCTCTGTGACAAGATCCTGCCGATCTCGGCGCAGCTCGCCAAAGCAAAAAAACTAAATCTGCAGCTCACTGTCCACACCGCCGAAAGCGACGAGATCTATCATTCTGTTCTCAGCGGCGTCGACTCGTTGGGCGTCGTCTTCTTCTCCACCCGCGTGCAAAGTCCGGAGCTACGCTTCACGCCTCTTTTCGAAGATGAGTATGTGCTCTGCGTCGGTCCCCAGTCTCCGTATTGGGAGGCAGAAAGCATCACCATCGCTGAAGCCATGCAGCAGCCATACATCACCTATCGCGACGAATTCATCAAAAACAATGGCGGCGTCAGCGATGTGTTCAAGGGCATGACGCCGAACATCGTGCTCCGCACCGACGACATCGAGTCGATCAAGAAGCTGATCAGCCACGACAACTACGTCGCCTTTTTCCACCGCCACATGAACAGCGACGACATCTACCGCACCTCCGGCGCCATCCGCGCCATTCCCATTTCCGACTACGACACCAGCATGCAGATTGGCTACATCGAGAGCACCAAATACAAGCTCTCCAACGCCGACCGCGCCTTTCTCGAGATCCTCAAAGCAGCTGTCCGCCACAGCCTGCAGGACGAATCCTTCGCGGTCAGCGACCAATGATCGCCGCTTCCAGATAAAAATGAACAGCAGCCCCGCGCAAGTTTCTTGCGTAGGACTGCTGTTTTTCTATGCGCTTTATTCGCCACTCATCTGCAGCGCATCGCGCGCACCTTCGCGCACATAGTAGTTTGCAAAGATCGCTGTATCGTCATCGTCGACCGGCCCATCACAGAGCCCGAGAACGATGTCCTTCTCCACAGGCACGTTGTAATTGCGCGCCTGACTGTCCGAAACGAGATCGCCAGCGAGATATGCGTTCACAAACGCTTCGCTGCTCATGGTGCCGAGATCGCCTTCGCCGTTGCCCTTATCCGGATCATAGACGGTTGCCTCGTAGCCCTCGAGCATCTCGTTCAGCTGCGTCTGTTCGTCATCGAGGAAACCTTCCTCGCGCCATTTTGCGAGCAGTGCCGTCGTCGCTTTGTCTCCCTCGTAGATCGTGAAGACATTATTGTAGGTGATGTCCGCTTCGTTGTAATCATTTTCAGCAAGCACACCATAGCCCAGCTTGGCAACAACGCGACTTTCGAAAACGCTCCGATCGCGCTTGGCAATATCACTCTGGACTGCTTTCAAAAGTTCTTCTGCACGACGAGCGCCATCTTCCTTATTCTTGACCAGCTTGCCCTCGCCGCTTTCGGAATAGCTGTTCTCCGATTCTATCAGCCAGGTTTCATAGCCGCCGACCAGATCGCCAAATGGCGGACACACATACAGCTCGACAACATCGTTGATATTCGCTTCTGCAATGGCCGACCAGGCGCCAGCGCTCACATTCGCATCACCGAGGAGCGGTTCCATGATCGCCTGTGCATCCTCCACCGCGAGGGTGAAGTGGCGCGTGTTCTTACCAAACATTGTGCCGTAGGCGAGGTTGAGGTCGACAACATTCGGCATGTCTGGGTCGCCCCAGTCGATATCCGCCAGATTCTTTTTTTCCGCCTGGGCAGCAGCAGTCATGATCTTTTCGACCGTCTGTGGATCTGTCGCAAACTTGCTCTTCACATCAAAGCGGCTGTCGTTGTCGTCGCTGTACGCGATCACCGCACCCTTGACACTCGCCGTATCCGGCAGATGGTGGTCGAGATCGAAAAGCCCCGTGTGAAAGCCCAGGCTCACGACCAGCGCCACCGCCAGCCCCACGACGCTCGAGATATAATGGCGACGCACACCGTCCACATCCATGCTGTAGAGCATTTCCGCGATCAGATGCACAACAACCATCGCGATCACCGCACCGATGACAAAACCGATCATCGTTTCTGCAACGAGCGACCAGAAGAAAAGCCCGCAAACCACGCCGCCGAGGAAAACATAGAGCGCCTTGATCACGTTGCCAACCATCGGATAGAGCAGCGTGTCGCCAGCTTTTTCCACAGCGCGGCGATTATAGAGCACATACGCGCCGACAAAGAGCACCACCGCCAGCACAACATAGAGGATCGTCACAACCGGATCCCAGACCAGCTGCTGCGGCGCAAAATTCGCTGCGTTTTCCGCCGTCACCAGCCCAGGATTGAGCGTGTTGATGTGGTCGTTTGCAGAGGTGATCATCGCCATAAATCCTGTGAGGATGTTAAAGCGCGTGAGATGCTCCAGGAGGCCGACATTGCCCACCGTGCTCGTAAAGGTCGAGCAGATCCCCATGAACACCGCGGCCACAAACGGCACACTGAGATGCAGCACCGCCGTCATCAGCACCTGACCGATCGTGTTCGCCGTGAGCTGACCAGCGAAAAGCGACACCGCCAGCGCCAGCAGAAAGACCAGCATGATGTAGCAGAAATGTATCCCCGCAGCGCCCACGAGATTTGCCGCCAGCGCACCGCTCACATGCGACGCCGTCATCAGCACCACACCAACGTCCACCATCGTCACCACGATGAGCAGGAGCACCTGCACCAGCACCAGCGCCAGAATGCGTGCGCTCAAAAGCCCCTGTCGCGTCACCGGCAGACTGTGGTAAAAGTTCGACTGCTGCGGCACATTCTGGTAGCGCGTCGCGTAAAAACCGCCCACCGTGCCCAGCGCCAACGCCAGAAAATAGAACACATGGAAGTAGCCCACATAGAGCGTCGACAGCAGCGGCAGACTGCTGTATTTCGGATAGCTCGTCATCTGCAGCAGAAACCACACCGGCCCCGCCGCCAGATAGAGCACACCCAAGAGCAGGATCGCGCTGCGCATCTTGTGCAGCTGATCGCGCACATTCTTGCCCAGATTATTGTAAGATTTCTGCGATGTCATAGCCCAGCACCTCCATTTCCGTGATAAAGATCTCTTCCAGCGTCAGCGGCAGCATCTCCGCATAAAGCGGATCCATCGCCGCAATCTGCCGTTTGATCTCTTCCTTCTTGCCGCGCACGATCATCGAGATCATGCGTCCGCGCTGTTCAAACGTGATCGGATCCAGCGCCGCGAAATCCTCACGGCGATGCACCATCTTGAACGCCGTCTGCAGCTTGTAGATATCGCTTTCCAGATCATCCAGACTGCGCTGGAACACCAGCTTGCCCTGATGCAAGAGCCCGATCTGATCACAGATGTCCTCCAGCTCGCGCAGATTGTGGCTCGCGATCACAACCGTCGTACCCACATCCATCACAAGCTCCGAGAAAATATTTTTCACAGCCCGACGTTTTACAGGATCCAGCCCGTCGAACGTTTCGTCGCAAAGGAGCACCGCCGGCTTCGCCGCCAGACCCAGGATGATGTGCGCCTGTCGCTGCATCCCCTTCGAAAACGTCTTGAACGGCGCCTTCGCATCCAGCCCAAAACGCTCCGCCATATCCAGCGCCAGCTTTTTATCATAGTTCGGATAGATCCGCGTGTACCACTGCGCCATCTGCGCGATCGAGCTGTGGCGATCCGTGTATTGATCGTCCGAAATGTAGAACATCCGCTCCTTCGTGCCAGGCTGTTCAAACACCGGCGCGCCATCGATCGCCACGCCGCCCTTGTTTGGTCGGTAAATTCCTGCGATCAAACGCAGCAGCGTCGATTTTCCGCTGCCGTTCGATCCGACCAGCCCGCACACACATCCCGACGGGATCTCCGCCGTGATATCGCGCACCCCAAAGCGCTTGTCAAATTTTTTACTCACATGGTCCAGAGTGATCATACGTCATCTCCTCCTTTTTCTTGAAATCGCGCGCGCACACGCGCCAAAACATCGTCCAAAGGCACCGCCAGCGCCCGCAGGCCGTCCACAGCCGCGTCCAGCTGCGCAAAAGCCTGCGGCAGCCGCTGACACTGCAGATCGCCAGCGTCCACCGCCACAAAACTGCCGCGCCCCGGCCGCGAATAAATGATCCCCCGCTCCTCCAAAAGACCGTACGCCTTTTGGATCGTGTTCGGATTCACCGCCAGATCTCTGGCCACAGACCGCACACTCGGCAGCTGCTCATCCTTCAGAAGCACACCGCTGATGATCAGCGTCTCCACATTTTCCAGGATCTGCTCATAGATCGGCTGCGCACTCCGCTGATTGATACGAAACATGCCAAGACCTCCTTTCGCTCGTCTGTACTATTTATTCTAGTACACTTATCATACACCACAAGTGTACCACTGTCAATAGTACACCAATAAAAAATGCGCCCGCCGCAATTTTTTTGCCAGCGCGCGCAAAAATATTGAATTCCAAAATGTACCTGTAATTGAAAACGATATTTTTAACTCAAACGTCCAAAACTTTTAGCACATTGCAGTAAATGATCCATTCCATACTCCATTTTCACAAAAATAGCCCTGCCTTGCGACAGAGCTATGAGCATTTTCTTTCGGCCATTCAGCCTAGTCGGCTTGGGGTACTGCTGCACAACCCCTCCCGCAGGGCTCCACGCGCTAACTCTTGCCGACACGCCAACACGTTTCTACACCATGACAGACACACATTGTTGCCTGTTTGATAGCGAAGCATTCTATCTGTTTTTAATTTACCAGATAGTCCCCCCACGCGCAATCATAATTTGCAAAAAACGCCCCGCAGCTTTTCGCCGCGAGGCATTTTCTGTTTGACCGCTCAGTCGCGCTTAGCGCTTAGCGATCTGTCCAGTCATTGTCGAGCATGATAGAGAGCCATTCTTCCACCTTATTGCCCTCTTCCGTGATCCATTCATATTCATGGCCGTTGGTCGCTTCCTGCATGTCCGCGTAGAACCACGCACTTTCCGGATTGTCCGGCCAGGTCTTCATCTCATCAGTTGGGAGGAGATGATCTGCATCCGGCACACGGCCCAGCGTGCGGTTCACAATCGCGCAGGCTTCAGCACGGGTGATGTTGTTGTTTGGACGAACGGTGCCATCTTCATAGCCGCCGATCAGCCCAAGGTTTACAGCATCCTGAATGGCATTTGCATACCATTCGTCGCCGGTCACATCGCTGAAGGTGCCTGACTCGTAGGTTGCGTCAGTTTCAGCGAAGAAGCGGGTAGCAATCGCACCAAACTCAGCACGAGTGATTGGTGCATTTGGACGGAAGGTGCCGTCTTCATAGCCCTTGAGGATGCCCATCTTTGAAAGGGTTGCCACCGTTGTGCCATACCAGTCATCTGCGCTGACATCGTTGAAGTCAGAGATATTTGTAGTGTTTTCGTCGCGCACTTCATCTTTCAACAAGCGATAAAAGATCGTCGCCACTTCGGCGCGGGTGATGGCCTTCTGCGGCATTACATAACCATTCTCATAACCAACAATGTAGGAATAGTGCTCCTCGGTGTTGAGATCATCCGGGCCATCCGGGTCGCTTGGTGGGTTTGGATCAACTGGTGGGTTGACGGGAACGTCTGGATCATCTTCATTGTCTTCCCACACAAGGGCGAATGGAGAGAAACCACCAGCACCGATATGGAATTTGATGCCTTGCGGCGTTTTCGCTACCTCAATTTTTTCAGGTTCAACTTTTGAAATATCTTCAATCATAAACCCAGAATCTGTACCATCACGATGCAACCCTTCGAAGTGCAACAGGGTAAATTCTGTATTTTCATCGGTTCCATTTGGATAAGCCCAATAAATATCTGTACCGGCACTAGAGGTAATCCAGGCGTTACCGTTTTTTGCGTCCGCCAGGTCAAGGTATTTGATCTCATAGTAGCGGTTGGCATTGCTGCCTACCGTACCCAGCTTTCTATCCACCTGCACTTTCAGCGCGTCGGTACGAGCGGTGGAACCCTCACTCTCAATGATACTGTCAAACAACAAGGATGGTTCAGCATCAGGAGGTAGATTTACCTCTGTATCATTGAGGGTATATGTCGTTCCTCCCGCTGGTTCCACTGCCATTGCCGTTCCAGCTGTCAGCTTCTCTGTCGGTGCAGCTTTCTCAATATTGCGAGTTGGGTCATTATCCGCTACAGCACGAACCGTCAACGTTCCAAAACCAACAGCCATTCCGTAGGACGTATCGCCTTCTCCTGTTACCGTCACATCAGCAAAGTTATTGTCACCCGGATAGAGATCAATACGGAACGTAGTAAACACATCGCCTACATCAGCAGGCTCAAAATCATCACTGAGAACCTTTTCACCCGCAGCATTGGTGTAAGTCACGCGCACCTTATCCTGTTCATTGCCTTCCGAGAAATGATAGTATCCATTACCATCACTTATTACGCTCCAAGTTTTTTCTCCATTCTTAAATGTCAAATTTTTTGGATCGACGCCGTTCGGCGCGTTAATTCTAAACATTGGGTGCGGCAAGGAATTGGCAGATGTGCCTGTGTTCTCGCTATCTCCAACCACTGCGTCATAGCCGCCATCACCGCCCATATAACCGGTGATATCCGCCGGTGTTACAGTAACAATTGAGGCAGGTGTCTCAGCTTCCTGCAAAAAGACAACGGCGTATCCATTTTCATTGCCTGGAAGTGACAGCGACAACTTGTCGCCATTAACAGAAACAGTACGTAATTGAACACTGGAAGGATTAACTGGTGTGCCATCTGCTGTCGTTTCAACAAGGGCAGCATACAACTCTTTCTCGCTGTCATACGTCAATCCAGACAAATCCAGCGTAAAATCATTTGCCGACTGATACCAGAAAGACCCTTTTATTTTAGTCAGATTGCCATCCGTGTAAGCTGCTGTTGCAGTTGTTTCGCAGTCTGCTGCAGCATTCCCGATTTTAATACCGCGTTGTGGGTCAAGCAGCGTAAGTTTATATTTTTCCATATAAATATTCGGATTATCAACAGTAGCAGCATTGTCAATGGTGAGATAGCGGGTTAAATTTGAAGACTCCGTCTTCACAACAGTGACATCATTTGATACACCTTTATCTATAACAGTCACCTCATGATCATCAACGGTAACTGTCGCATTCATAAAATTACCAGACACTGTTCCATCATTTAATTGCACCGACGGATTAAGGTCATGGTAAGAACCTGCACTAAACGCAATACCGCCACCAACACCTACAGAAATATTTTCGGTTATTTCACCGCCATTCATAATAAAGGTGCCACCTCGTCGAACATAAATGCCGCCGCCAACTTGATCGTCAGTGTTATTGACACTCACGCCAGAAATATTACTTTGGATAGTGCCGCCATTCATCGTAAACTTTCCACAAGAAACCATCACAGCACCACCTGTCTGTGTACTGACATTACTACAAATCTCCGCGCCATCATACATGGTGACAGTATGTCCAGCAAAATTATTGGCTAAGGCAATCGCTCCGGCGCGATCAGTGCTGTAGTTATTATTAATTTTCCCGTAAAAATCCATTTCAATATTTGGACCTTGAATATATACGGCTCCATATGCAACCTGATTATCAACAATTTCACCGGTTGAACCAATGATACACTTAATTTCTCCGTTTCCCTGAAGATTGATTGCATGTTTATTTTCGGTCAATCCTGTAATCTTCCCGTTCATTCTAAGATCCCCACTGCTAACTTCTATAGCTTGACTACTGGAATCTTTGATGACTGACCCTGAATCCATTGTAAATGAACCCTGGATAACCTGTATAATAGAGCCATTACCGGAGATATTTGTGATTTTCCCGATCTCACTCATCGTACCAGAAGCATTGCTACGCAAATGCAGAACGAGCCCAGTGGTTCCCTGCCACATATCGCCGTCACTTTTGATATCGCTAATGGTGCCACCGATGTTCACTGTGCCACTATCTGCATAGATGGCGCGACCGATGATGTCATCGATGACTGCTCCCTGTTCCATTTCCAATGTGCCACCTTGAAGCCATATGGCACCTGCCGGACCATAGAGACCTTTTTCTGCACCTGCAATTTCTGTTCCCTTGGTTCTATCTATTACAACACTGCTTTCGTCACAAATTTTACTGCCATTTTTCATAGTCAGGGTACCACCAGACATACGAATCGCTGACATCCCGCCGTAATTCTTCAGTGTTGTTCCTTCACCAAGAATGATATTGCCTTTTCCGTTATAAGTAGCAATAATAGCATCCTGCACAATTGAAGTATTATCAATGACTTCTGAGCCAAATTCTGTGTTTCCATCTCCATCAGAGGCCGCTTGTATGTAATAGCTTTTTTCGTCCACGTCTTTTGGAGCAAGCCCATTATCGTCCAGAGTAATGTTGGTCAGGGTCAATGAGCCAATCGTGTCCGTATCAGTTCCACCAACTTCAATCAGCGCACCATTATACCCGTTGCGCGCAGGATCGTTGGTGGCTGCAAAATTTTCTCCACGCTTAATGGTATACGGTTCGCCTTCAGCGCTGGTAATGGTCAGATTTTTGTCTCAGAATCGCGCACTCTGATTCATCGTCAAATCGTTCATCACATAGATAGTCGCATTATCCTCAGCTTCTGTGACAGCCTTTGCCAGAGTTGCATAGGGTTTGCCTTTTGTCCCATCACCGCTTACATCATCTCCTTTCGAACTCACATATACCTGTTCTGCTGCTTCAGCCGTTGTCGGCAAAGCGCTCGCACAAACAAGCAGCAAAAGCAAAAACAGCGGCAAACAGAACCACGCGGCCAAAGCAGGGGATCGTCGATTTGTGTCGGTGTGTTTCCACAATAACCGTTTTTCCATGTCAATTCCTCCTTATTTGTTTTCTTTCTATTACAAATATCTTTCTATTACAAATAGCCTTCGCGCCTGTGGCTGCGTGGCTGGGATTTCTGTGGTGTCACTCGCGCTGTTCTTCTTTGCTGAGGGGGGCAGGCGGGTGGGCGTCTGCGTCTTTCAGCATGCGTTCGTAGCGGGCGCGGCGTTTGCCGCTGGCGTAGCCTGTACAGAAAGGGCAGCCGCTGTTTTGGGCGCCGGTTCTGCTGTAGACGACGGCTTGCCAGATGTGTCCGTTCTTACACTGCCACCACACTTTCCGGCGGCTGCCGGGGAGGATGTGGTCGGGGGTAAGGGGGCGATTTAATGTTGGGTGCCACTGGCTCGCTACGTGGGGATAGAGGGTGGCGAGGTCGTTATACCCGGGGAGCACTTTGGTGTTGGCGCAGTATGGGCAGCCGCCGTTCCGCTGGGTGCGGCTGGCGACGGTGGCCTGGTATTCATGGCCTTTGTCGCAGATCCACCAGACTTTTTTGTTGCTGGCGGGGGCGATGTGCTCGGGGGTGAGGCTGCCGTTTTTCTCTGGGTGCCACTGGCGGGCAATGTCTGGATACTGACTGGCGAGGTCGTTCTCGCCGGGGACAATTTTTTTGCCTGCACAGACGGGGCAGCCGCTGCCGCTGACGGCAGTTTGCCATTCGTGACCTTTGTCGCAGACCCACCAGACTTTTCGATGAGAGCCGGGCAGGACGTCATGAGGGGTGAGGTCGCCGTTTTTGGTTGGATGCCACTGGCGAGCGAGCTCGGGATTGTTGGTGGCGAGGTCGTTGACGCCGCGCAGGAGTGCGCGATTGCTGCAGACCGGACAGCCGGCGCCGGAGACGCGGCTTTTGATCTGGGCGCGCCACTCGTGGCCATGTTCACACTGCCACCAAACGAGGCGATGGCTGCCAGGGAGCACGTCGGACTGGGTGAGATCGCCGTTTTTGGTTGGGTGCCATTCGGCGGCGAGATCTGGGTAACGGGTTGCGAGGTCTGTTTCGCCGGGGACTGGCAAACGACCTGAGCAATAGGGGCAGCCTGTGCCGCTGCCGTTTCGGGTATGGACGGCGTCTTGCCAACTGTGCCCATTTTCACAGCGCCAAAAAACGCGGCGCTTGCTGCCGCGAGATACGGTCTCGGGCGTGAGTGGCAGGTTGCGTTCGCTGCCCCATTCAGCGAGTAGGTCTTCGCGGTGTTCTCTGTGACAAAAGTCGGCCAGGGAGTCGCGCATGGTGATCGCCTCCAAAACAATAAAGCGTGTTTTACAATCTCAATGAATTGTTAAACACGCTTCGTATTTTTTGTCATTTATCGGTCGGCTGACAGAAATTGAGCCGGCTTTTTCTATTTTTGGGTGCAAGAAACCAGAGGTCATCGAATCTAATTTTGATGACCTCTATTTATCGTGCATAAAATTCTGTATTTTCTTTGCCTTATCCAAGGAAGTATGCTATAATGACCCTGAATAAGACTAACCATCCATTTATTTCGTATTTATTGTCCAACAATTCATTGAAATTGTTGTGCAGTCACTCCACAAGCTGTAAGCTTTCGAGCTGGCGGCAGCAAACGCTGCCAGGAGCGGCGAGATAAATGCGGGTGGTTTCGATCGACGAATGGCCGAGCATGTCGGCGAGTCGTGCGATGTCGTGAAAAGTTTCATAGAAAACGGTGGCAAAAAGATGACGCAGGTTGTGCAGAAAGACTTTGCTTGGCGCGACGCCTGCTTCTTTTGCGAGGTTTTTCATTTCGGCCCACACCTGGTAGCGGGTCATTGGTTTTCCGTCTGCGTTGAGAAAGATCTCTCCGTGGGCGATTTTTTTCAGTCTGGCGTAGTGGGTGAGCTTTTTGCAGAGCTTGGACGGGATGAGGATGGTGCGGATCTTTCCTTTGAGATGGATATCAGCGCGGCCGCGCGCGACGGATTCGGCGGTGATGGCGGAAAGCTCGCTGACGCGGATACCTGTGGCGCCGATGGTCTCAACGACGAGAGCGATGCGCCGCCAGCCACGCGCACGCGCGGCGCGCAGGAGTTTCTGATATTCCCAGCGGCTGAGGGCGCGGTTGTCGTCGCGGAAAAGCTTGCGCTGCACGCGCAGATAGCGCACGCGGCAGTGATCCCATTCGCGATAGCGGAAATAACCGTGGAGCGATGCGAGCATGCCGTTGATGGTGGCTGGCAGATAGCCGCGCTCGAGGAGATGGTCTTTCCAGCGGCTGACGCTGACTTTGTCGACGGGTTCGCCGTCGAGCCAGGCGGCAAAGGCGCGAAGATGGCGCAGGTTGTTGGCGATGGTGCCGGGGCTGCGCTCTTCGCTTTGCAGATAATAGATATAGTCTTGAAAATCGTGTGGCATGGTATTTTGTGTGTGCATAATGGTTCCTCCAATGACTATGTTCACGTTTGCTCTTATTATTGTAGCGTAATTTTGGGACGGTTGCACCTGAAGATGTGGTCTGCTATACTGAAAGCAGAACGACAGCAGCGCCGGAGCAGCTTCTGCTCTGGTTTTTTTCATAGGGAGGACGACACGATGCATATCATTACGATCAGCCGCGAGTTTGGCAGCGGCGGGCGCGAGCTGGGCAAGCGTCTGGCGGAGGCGCTGGGCTATGCGTATTACGACCGCGAAATCTTGACGATGCTGGCGGAACGGACGGATCTGGACGAAGCGTATCTTGCACACACGCTGGAAGAAAGCGCGCCGTCGGCGCTGTTTCCGATCACGATCGGGCAGACGTTTTCGGTGCTGCCGAATTACCAGGCGGAATATTCGACGCAGCTCTTGCAAAAGCAAACGGCGCTGATCAAGGAGCTGGCGACGAAGAGCGACTGTGTGATCGTGGGGCGCAATGCGGATATCATCCTGCGGGAGCAGGATCCACTGCGGCTTTTTGTGCACGCGGATATGGAGGCGCGGATCGCGCGCTGCCGTCGCCGCGAGGTGTCGGGAGAAGATTTCACGGACAAGGAATATGAGAAAAAGATCCGCCAGGTGGACAAAAACCGCGCAAAAACCCACGGGATCCTCGCCACGTACGACTGGGGCGACCGCCGCGGCTACGATCTCTGCATCAACACGACGCATGTAACGGTGCGGGATATCATTCCGGCGCTGGCGGCCTACGCCAGAACCTGGGCGGACCACCACGCATAAACGACAAAATCCAGACTTCGCAGGATCTGCGAGGTCTGGATTTTTTGTGCGCTTGCGCGATGTTATCATATATGATAACATGGGTGTAGATCTTCTCGGAAAGGGTGATACTGATGGATCAACGGCAACGTATTCTCTCTCAGCTTGTGGAAGCACGACTGGAAAAAGGGATTTCTCAGGCAGAATTGGCGCGCAGGATTGGTACGCAGCCTTCAAATATCTCGCGCCTGGAAAACGGCGCGCAGAACCCTTCGCTGGATATGATCCTGCGTATCGCCAACGCTTTGGGCAAGGATGTGTCGCTCAGTCTAACAGATCATGTGCCTGCTGGGCCGGAAATTTACAGCCTGCGCCTGTACGACACGGAGCTGGCAAGGTTTTCCTTAGAGAAGCGCAGCTTGGAAGGGCTTGTGGCAGAACCAGTCTGGATCAATGAAGAAAAAGCACCACTGTTGCCCCTGGAATTGGAACGCAGCGGCGCAGGCATTTTGAAATGGCTGGAGCGGCGAGTGATTCCAAAAAACCGCACGTTTGTGGATGAGATTTTGAAAACGCTTGGCCTTAGCCACAACGATACAAAAGGGATCATTGATGTCTGCAAGGGGCTTTCGCTGAACGACAGCTACTGGGTTGTGCCAGAAGGTTTTTCCGGCTCTTTTGCGGACTACAATCTTTACGAAAATCGATTTTCCGAGATTCTCGCGCTGGTCGCATACACTGGCGCGGGGCAAAGCCACGAAGCATTTACAACGTCGCCAGAACTAACGACAGGCGGCATGTTGCCGAAAGCCTGGCGATTGATCGACGGAGAAGGGATCGTGCTCTACAAAGGAGGCACGAGCGGCGCTTCAAACACAGGCCGGGAACCTTTCTGCGAATTCTACGCTTCACAGATCGCTGAAACGATGAAACTCGATGCTGTGCACTACGGACTTGAAAATTGGAAAGGGATGACGGCGTCTACCTGCGCGCTCTTCACAAATATCGACACGGCTTATGTGCCCATCGGTCGGCTTGTGACCTCGGGGGGCATTGCTGCCTGCCTGCGCTACTACGACGCACTGGGGCCGGAGTTTGGCGAATCGCTGCGCAGTATGCTGGTCTTCGATGCACTGATCTACAATGAAGATCGCCATTTTGGCAACTTTGGTTTGTTGCGCGATAATCACAGCGGCCAGATCGTTGCACCGGCGCCGATCTTCGACAACGGGCTCTCCCTCTTCTGCTACGCTGGCGATGATGACTATGCAGATCTGGCGTCCTACGCGGCAACGCGCTCCACGCCATATGGCATCAGTTACGAGGAAGTCTGCGCTGCTGTCATGGGGCGTCGCCAAAAAGAACAGCTGCGTCGTATGATCGGCTTTACCTTCACGCGTCATCCAAGTCTCAACTTGCCGGAAGCGCACCTCCAGGCGATCGAAGAGCATTTGCAACATCGCGTGCGACATCTCCTGGCGATCCCAAACCACGCATAAACGACAAAATCCAGACTTCGCAAAACCTGCGAGGTCTGGATTTTTTGTGCGCTTGCATTGTTATCATATATGATAACATCGCGCAAAGTGAAAGCACCGCAGGTTTGGCTGGCCTGCGGCGCTTTCGGAAAAGGGATTATGAAAATGAGAAACGGGTGATCACTTGTTGATAACAATGCCGGTTTCGTAGATCTTGTCTTCGCAGAGGATCTTGACGGTCTGTGGACCAACGAGGCCGGTCTTGTTGATGAAGGTGTCGATGTCGCATGGGTTTTCCTTCTGGAAGGTACCTACGCACATTGCGGTGAAGTCCTGACCAACGGTGTTGACTGGATAACGGCGGATTTCGCCATTTTCGTCAACGAGGAGGATCTGCACGAATTCACCTTCGGTGTAGATGGCGTTGACCATGATGCGGTCTTCTTCTTCGAGGATGCTGGCATTGTAATGTTCTGGAATGATCTCGCCAGTTTCGTCGGCTTTGACCTTCATGCGGGTGGTCTCAGTTTCGATGAGGCCGCCGAGGTACTGACCTTCGCCCTGTTCGAAGGCTTCGCCTGCGAAGTAGATTGGCAGCTTTTCTGCGCGGTAGCAGTTTGCTGGAACGTGGAGTTCATAAACGACTTCGTCGTCGATGAGTTCGCAGGTGATGGATTCGAAGGATACGCGGTCTTTGGTTTCTGGCTGCATTGCGAGCATAACGGCCATGCCTTCGCATGGTTTGCCGTCGAGGTAGCCGATACCGCCGGAATGTACCATGTAGTGGCCTTCGTCGTAGTATTCAACGTTGCAGATGTATGGAGAGAAAAATTCTGCACCGCGTTCTTTCCCGTACTGCCAGACCTGTTCGATGGTCATCTTGTCGGTGTCGATGCGATAGCGCACGCCACGGGAGAAGTTCTGGGAGTTAGGGATGTAGTTGTCAGGGTTCTTTGCGCGATAGTGGCCGTTGTCGAAGAGCATGATGTCGCCGTCTGGGAGGACAACGCAGGCATGCTGTTCATACTGCCAGTCAAATTCGCCGTCACCGACTGGGGTGAAGAAGTATTTGTCGACGTATTCCTGTGGCCAGTTTTCTGGGTCGCCGATGATCCAGTTGAGTTCGCCGGTTTCATAGTCGAGGTTGATGACGGCATCTTCATGACGACCGGAGAAGGTGAGGCTGTTGGTCTTTTTGTCGTACCAAACGGCGTTGTTGTGGAACCAGTCTTCCTCGGTCTGGCTGCCGGAGCCTGGGCCGTGCTGTGGGAGAACGGTCTTGTAATCCCATTTCTTGAGGATTTCGCCGGTGTCTTTGTCGAGAAGGACGCAGACGTCTTCAACGGTGCCGGAGTAGAAATCGAAGGTGAGGGCAAGGATGTTGCCGTCTTCCATCTGGAACTGGTCGTGATGATAACCGCCGCATGGGATGACGTATTCTTTGAAGATCTTGCCGCCGAAGTTCATTTCATAGAGACCGGTGGTGAAGTAAGGCATCTTTACGAGACGTTCGGTGCCGACGAGGATGTGGCCATTCTTGATGCGCTTGATATCGAACGCGAGGTTTTCGGTGCAGTACCAGCGCAGGTCGCCCTTGTAGTCGTAACCGACTGGCCAGGAACGCATGGAAGCGGTGAGGAATACGAAGTTGTCGCCCATGTATTCTGCGGTGGTGTCGATGGAGGTGGATTCTGGCACGCCTTCCATCAGAGGATCGGTGGTAATGGTGACGCTGTTCTTGGTGCCGTCCTGGAGCACGATCTCGACGGTGTTGTCGTAGCCGGCATAGAGGCCGTAAACTGGGAGAACGTGGTCATAAGCGGCTGGGAAACGATGAACGATGTCACCAGCTGGTTCTTTGCCCTTGACGATGATGGTGACTTCTTCTGGACGTGGGGTCTTGAAGAGGATCATCGCGGAAAGTGGGCAGATGATGTAAGGGTTGAGTTTTACGAGTGGGTTGGCGAGGGTATAATCGCCGTTTGCGAGTTCAGCGAGAAAAGCTTCTTCGTTGGCTTTCTGCTGATGGATGATGTGTTCTTTTTTGGTATATTTAATTTCTGCCATGTTGGTCCTCCATTCCTATTTCAAACATTAGCATCTCATGTCATTAACTGACCTTATAAAAAGTATAACAGAATGGCGGATGAAGGCTACTAGTCTGGACTACAGATTCACATATTTTCTGAAATTATTCAGCAGGGCTGCTCGAGAATGAACTCGACAAAGCTGCGCGCGGCGATCGGCATGGTCTCCCAGTTGTTCCAGACGATGCCGACGCGGCGGCTGAGATCTTCCTCGATCGGACGGGTGACGACGGTGGTGGCGTATCCAGCGAGCACACGCTCGTACATGATGGAAATGCCGAGTTTTTTCTCGATCATGGCGATGATGGTGTAGTCGTCGAAAACCTCGTACTCGATCTGCGGCGCGATGCCGGCGGCATCAAAGGCGCGCAACGGCACGTTGAACTCGCCCTCGTCGAGGAGGATGAGGGCTTCGCGGGAGAGATCAGCGAGGCTGACGGCGGACTGGCGCGTGAGCACATGATCTGGCGGCATGACGGCACACATTTCGTCGGCGTAGAGCAGGCGCCCTTCCATTTCCGGTGCGGCATCCATATTGACAAAGCCAAAATCGACGGTGCCGTTTTTGACCCACTCGGAGATGGTGGTGTACTCGCCCTGCTCGAGGACGAAACGCACGCCAGGATGGCTGCGCTTGAAGGCGATCATCCAGCCTGGCAGGAGTGTGCGGCTGACGCTGGTGAAGGTGCCGATGCGGATGACGCTGCCCTTGAGCCCCTGCATTTCGCGCTGGCGACGCGCGAGAGCATCTTCGGCGTTGGCGATGGCCTGGATGTACGGAAAGATCGCTTCACCATCGGCGGTGAGATGGATGCCTTCCTTGCCGCGGGTGAGCAGGGTGAGGCCGAGTTCCTGCTCAAGATTTTTGACGGTTTGACTGACGGCGCTCTGAGAATACTGGATGGCATTGGCGGCTTTTGTGAATCCGCTGTGCTCGACGACTTTGCAAAAGATGTCGTATTTGGATAGCATGGTGGTGTCCTCCAATATCTATTTTTCTGATAAATCCATCATAATTATTGTCTTTACTAATGTCAATCTTTTTTGTATAATAATTTCAAAATTATCGCTATATTAATGATAGAAACGACGAAAGAAGGGGTTCAATGTCTGCAGCCAAGCATATTTCACCAGCCAGTGTCGGTATCTCTGCGGCGCTGGACAATCGCCACACTTTTCGCGAAGGGATGCGCGACGGTATCCCGATCGCGCTGGGTTATTTTGCGGTGTCCTTTTCTCTGGGCATCCAGATGGGAAACATCGGCCTATCCGCCTTTCAGGGGTGGTTGATGAGCGCGCTGGTCAATGCGTCCGCCGGCGAATATGCAGCGCTCACCGTCATGGCGGCGCTGGGTACTTATCTCGAGCTTTTCATCATCACACTGGTGGCCAATGCCCGCTATATGCTCATGAGCTGTGCGCTCAGCCAGCGTTTTGCGCCGGACACGCCGTTCATCCACCGTTTGCTGGTGGGCTTCGGGATCACTGATGAGATCTTTGGCATATCGATCGCGCGACCAGGCTATGTCAATCCATACTACAGCTACGGCGCCTTCGTCGTTGCTTCGCCAGGCTGGTCCATCGGCACGGCGCTGGGGATCATCGCCGGCAATATCCTGCCAATGATCGTGACCAACGCGCTGGGCGTGGCGCTTTTCGGTATGTTCCTCGCGATCATCATCCCGCCTGCGCGCGAAAATCGCGTGGTCGGTGTAGTGGTCATTGTGAGCTTTGCGGCGAGCTATCTTTTCAGCGTGCTGCCAGGGGTTTCTGCCCTTTCCGACGGCACACGCACGATCATTCTGACGATCGTCATCAGCGCTGTCGCTGCGCTCCTCTTCCCTGTGAAGCAGGGCGCTCCTGCAAAGGAGGCTGAATAATATGGAACACAACACCTATCTCTACATCGCGGTGCTCGCCATCACCTGCTATCTCATCCGCGTGCTGCCGCTGACCTTGATCCGCAAGCCGATCACAAATGTGTTTGTACAATCCTTCCTCTATTATGTGCCGTATGTGACGCTCGCCGTCATGACCTTCCCGGCGATCCTCACCGCCACCGCTTCGCCGCTTGCCGGCGCTGCAGCATTGGCCATCGGGATCATCACCGCCTGGAAGGGCGCCAGCCTCTTCCAGGTTGCCTGTGCCTGCTGTGGGATCGTGCTGGTGCTGGAATTCTTTATTTGAAAACAATAGGCAAACCCGCTGCTGAAACGCGATCGTTTCGGTAGCGGGTTTTGTTTGAAGAATGAAAATTTCTCCTGTACAATAATAACACAGGAGGTGTTCTCGTTGAAAAAATCCTCAATATGCACTACTACAAGCACTTCTTCTGCTCCATTTTTTCTGCAACCACGCACCATTAATATGGATTTGATGACCGCCGAAGAACTCGACGCAACATTCCAAAAGGGATACGACGACGCAAAAATAGGCCGCGTGCGCAATGCAGCTGAAGCTTTCGCCGAATTTCAAAGGAGCCACCAACAATGAAACATACTAAAACAAAGTCGAATGATCAAAAGATTTGTAGAGAACCCGTCGCTATTGGCAACATGAGCCAGGAAGAATTAACCGCAGAAATTCAAAAAGGCTTCGATTCCATCCAGGCTGGCAATTATTACACAGCAGCCGAAGTCGATGCTATGCTCAAAGAAGAATTTGGCATCTAAACCCGAAATATTTTCGCGCGCTGCAGAGTGAACAAACTTTACAGCGCGCTTATCTTTAGGGCCATGTTGCTGCAAAACAAGCGCAAACAGCCGGTGCGAAACGTTGACGTTTCGCACCGGCTGTAAACTTCTGATCAGAAATTAGAGCATCAGCATCTTTGCGAGTGGATAGCCGATAAAGATGTACATCACGAGGGACAGGATGCAGACTGGGAAACCGATCTGCAGGATATCCTTGGTGTTGTAGATGTGCTTCATGCCGTGCATCAGACCAGCGTGTGGGGAAGCGGCAGGGGTCAGCATGGCAACGAATACCATGAGGATGACGCCTGTAGCAACTGGCATTGGATCGATGCCGAGCTGGTTGGAGAAGTTCAGTATGACTGGCATGAGTACAACGGCCATAGCGGCGTTGTTCGCAAAGTTGGTGAGGATCAGGGCGATGGTGAACATGATGGCAACGAATACCATTTCACTGCGACCGCCGAGGACAGGGGTCAGGCTGCTGACGAGGAAGTCAGGCACACCGGTAGCCTCGTCGGAAAGGGTGTTGGCGCCGTAAACGGCTGCTGCGATCATGAAGAAAATGCCCCAGTTAAACTGACGATATGCAGTTTCTTTGAAGTCGAGGAGCGGTTTGCCCTGCCATTTTACGATCAGGAATACGCAAACCCAAAGAACAGTGATACCGAGAGGCCCAAGGAAGCCAAGAGCAGTACCGAGAAGGTTATCAGGGAAGAAGCTTGGGAACAGGATCATGATCAGGTAAATAGGGATCATGTAGAGATAGAGCTTCTGCTGCAGGTTCATTGGAGGCAGCGGCATCTGTTTTTCGATCATCGCTGGGTCGACCGCTTCGAGCTTGGAAAGGTCAACGCGAAGAACGAACTTAACGAAGATGATGTAGATGGTCATGATCAAAGTGGTCATGATCAGGCAAACTGCCATATACTGACCCATTGGGATGGTCATTGGGTTCCCCATAGCGGCAGTCATGCTCTGGAATGCTGCGTAAGGGATCAGCTGAGCGCCCATGAATGGGAACAATGGCTGAGACAGGGTGCCGGCTGCGAACATACCGACGAAGAAATATTTCCAGAAACGGTCTTCTCTCTTCACGCCGAGGGTTTCCATGAGGCTGAGGGAGATAGGCCACAGAATGATGAGTGCGGTGATAGGGCTGCAGACTGCGGACAGTGCAAATACGCAGGCATAGAATACGGCCCAGAATACGACTGGACGACCCTTGAAGATCTTACGGGTCAGGAACCATTTTACAATGTACTTGGTATCGCCGACGGAGTCCATGGCACCAAAGAGAACCATTGCGAACAGGGTCAGGAGTACGGTGTAGTTACCAACGGCGTTCATCCAGAGGCCATTGAAGCCGCCTTCGCCGCCATAACCGGAGATACCCAACATGAACAGACCGACCAGAGATGGCCAGAGGGTGTCGCAAGCACTCCACAGATAAACCATGCCCAGGAAGGCACCTACGCAGCGCATCCCAAGTGGGGTGATCGAGCCGATCGGTGGCATGAGCCAGAAGAGGGCGATGATACCGAAGCCGACGACCAAATGAATCGGATACAGATTAAGCTTTTTCTTTGCTTCACTCATTTTTCTCATCCTTTCCTTTTCCTTGAGTGATCGCTGAAACTGTATAACAATTAGTATGATTTATTATTCCCATTTCAGCTTTTCTTATGTGTGTATTATAGTACCAATTAATCTCTTTGATTAGTAGTCTGGACTCCACATCGCTTCATATTCTTCATTCTTTTGTTACTCTCACCAAAAATCCTCCCACGAAAATATAAAAAAGCACCCATCTCATTACAGAGACGGGTGCTGGATAAGCAATGATCTGATATTAAAGCATCAGGAGCTTGCAGAGTGGATAGCCAACGAAGATGTAGAGCACCAGCGCGAGAATGCAGATTGGGAACCCGACAGCTAGGATTTCCTTGGTGCTGTAGATCTTTTTCATGCCGTGCATCATACCAGCGTGTGGAGAAGCGGCTGGGGTCAGCATGGCAACGAAGACCATGAGGATAACGCCGGTGGCCACTGGCATTGGGTTGATGTCGAGCTGGTTGGAGAAGTTCAGCACGACTGGCATGAGCGTAACGGCCATGGCGGCGTTGTTGGCAAAGTTGGTGACGATGAGCGCCACGGTGAAGAGGATGGCCACGAAGACCATTTCGCTGCGACCACCGAGAAGCGGTGTCAACACATTGATAAGGAAGGTTGGGATACCGGTTTCTTCATTAGAAAGGGTGTTGGCACCATAAACAGCGGCAGCGATCATAAAGAAGATGCCCCAGTTAAACTGGCGATAAGCAACTTCCTTGAAGTTGAGGAGTGGCTTGCCATCGATATGCACGATGAGGAAGAGCATGATCCAGAACACAGCAATGCCGAGAGGCCCGATGAAGTTGATGGCCTGGCAGATGGTGAAATCTGGGAAGAAGCTTGGTACGAGCATCATGATCAGGAAGCATGGCACCATGAGCAGATAGATCTTCTGTGGCAGGGTCATCGGAGGCAGCGGCATTTGCTTTTCAACCATTTCCGGGTCGATGGCTTTGAGCTTGGACATATCAACACGCAGCACAAATTTCACAATGGCGATATAAACTGCCATGATGAGCGCGGTCATCACGATGTCGACAATCATGTACTGCAGCATTGGGATGGTCATTGGGTTGCCCATGGCGGCGGTCATGCTCTGGAACGCTGCGTAAGGAATGAGCTGCGCACCCATGAATGGGAAGAGCGGCTGCGACAGCGTAGCAACGGCGAACATGCCGACGAAGAAATAGCGCCAGATCTTGTCGTCTCTGGCGATGCCCATCGTATCCATGAGGGTGATGCCGATCGGCCAGAGAATGATCAGCGCGGTCATTGGCTGGCAAACAGCGCTGATGGCGAAGACGCAGAGATAGAAGATCGCCAGGAAGGTCACAGGACGTCCCTTGAAGATCTTTCTGGTCAAGAACCACTTGGCAATGTACTTGGTATCGCCGATCTCATCCATGCCCCCGAAGAGCACCATGGAGAAGAGCGTCAGAAGTACGGTGTAGTTACCAACGGCGTTCATCCACAGGCTGTTAAAACCTGCAGCATCATAGCCAGAAATGGCCAGCATAAACAGCCCGACCAAACTTGGCCACAGTGTATCACAGGCGCTCCAGAGATAAACCATCCCCAGGAAGGCGCCTGCGCAGCGCATCCCCAGCGATGTGATCGGATCGATCGGTGGCATGATCCAGAATAATGCGATGAGACCAAAGCCGATCACAAGGTGGAGTGGATACAAGCTGCGTTTTTTCTTTGCTTCACTCACTTTTTAATTCATCCTTTCCTTTGTTCGTGAGATTTTTTACGGAATTTTGCGATGATTAACGTATGTTTATCGCTAAAATTCCATTTTCGCTTATCATTAATATTTTAGCGGTTTTTCAGGCTTTTCGAACGTAGCCCAGGCTACAAAAATGGTCGCATTCGGTCTTACATTGAACAATATTTTCTGTTATTATGATAAGCAGAACGCGGGTCCTGCGCCCTTTCCGCGTTTCAAGAAACTGTTAACAACATCGTTCATCATACAGGAGGCTTCCATGGATCAATCGGCCATCGCAGAATTAACATCCTTTCCTGTCGTACATTTCCGCAAAGGCGACAGCATTTTTGACTATGACGAAAATCCAGGCGAATTTGTCTACTATCTCGCCGAGGGCTATGCCATGCGCCAGGTCACAACGATCACCGGTGAAGAAATCTTCTTTGAAGAATACCATCCCGGCAAAACTGTCTATGCCCTGCTCGGCCCTTACATCCTCTACACAACGATCCCGCCGATGAACGGCAACACAATGATCGCCCAAACAGACATCACCGCCCATAAGCTCACAGCGATCGAGTTCGACGCTTTTCTCGACCACCATCCCGAAGTGATGAAAGAGCTCCTGCGCCGACTCACCGCCGAATACACCATGCTCATGAACAACTTCATCGCCAAGCAGAAAGGCCAGGCCGCGCCGCGCGTCGCTGGATTTATCCTTGAGCGCGCAAAAGAGCGCAACGGCGAGCTCGTGCTCAGCCGCTGCTCCAGCGTTTCGGATATCGCGCGCTTTCTCGGCATGCACCGCATCACCGCCAACAAGATCATCCTGGCGCTGCGTCATGCCGGCGCCATCACCTACAACGACGACAACGAGCTGGTCATCACCAACGCACAGCTTCTCGAAGAATTTGCTCAGAGCGAGCGCAAGATCGACTACAAAAAATAAAACAGGCGCCATGCACCTGCCTCAGACAATGCGAAACGCCACCAAAACGATCCGGAGGGAGTGTTTTGGTGGCGTTTCATGATAAGCAGAAAATAAAACGAAGAAGGATTGATGAAGAAGAAATTCTATTTGGTTACTTCCATTTGTGGATCCCCTGATCCACCTTATGATTTTATCCCATTACTTTTCTTCATGTCTATTATAAACTTTTCTTTTTAGAATTGCAAGCCCCTTTGCATCATTTTCTTTGCGTATTTTGCAGAAATCACCGTACAATAGAGCCAGCCCATTTATTAAGGAGGAAAACGCCCATGTTCACCACCAACGATCTGCTCATCGTCATCGACATGCAGAACGATTTCATCGATGGCGCCCTCGGCACCAAAGAAGCAGCAGCCATTGTTGACGCCGTCGCCGAACGCATCCGCCACCACAACGGCACCGTTTTTTATACTCTCGACACCCACGGCGACGATTATCTCCAAACCCAGGAAGGCCATTATCTGCCCGTCGTGCACTGCCTGAAAGGCACCGACGGCTGGGCCTTGAACGAAACCATTGCCCGCGCGCTGAAAATGCAGAACGCCACCGGTTTTGAAAAACCAACCTTCGGCTCCACAAAGCTCATGCGCGCCGTCGAAGACGCACACGTCGAACGCCCATTCACATCGATCACCCTCATCGGCGTCTGCACAGATATCTGCGTCATCTCCAACGCCATGCTCCTGAAAGCAGCGCTGCCAAACGTGCCAATCTACATCGACGCAGCGCTCTGCGCCGGTGTCACGCCAGAGAGCCACGACAACGCACTGGCCGCAATGGAATCCTGCCAGATGGCGGTCATCCATGCTTGAGCGCGTCGACCACACCCTTCTGCCCTGGGCAGATGACAAAAGCCGCGTGCTCGTTTTGGGCACAATGCCGTCGCCAAAATCCCGCGCCCGCGGTATGTATTACGGACATCCACAGAATCGTTTCTGGCCGACGCTGGCCACGCTCTGGCAGGAGCCACGGCCAGAATCACCCGAAGCCGCGCGCGATTTTGCAGCGCGTCACCACATCGCGCTTTGGGACGTGCTCGCCAGTTGCGCCATCGATGGTGCCGCCGACAGCTCCATCGCCGATCCCGTGCCCAACGATGTACCAGCGCTGCTTACGCGCTATCCCAATATCCAGCACATTGTCACCACCGGAAAAAAAGCAGCCGATCTCTACCATCGCCATCTGGAACCGCTGGCCGGCATCCGCGCAGTGGCCCTGCCCTCCACCTCCGCCGCCAACCGCGGCTGGTGGCCGGATGACAAGCTGGTCAGCGCATACCGCACCCTCTATGATCTTGTGGAAGGAGAGATGACCCATGGATCCAGCAAACCTCTTTGAGCCCGGCGAACCCATGCCGGAAGAAGTCACCACCGTGCTCTATGAATCTGCCACCACTCGCATCGAGCAGATCATCAGCTGGGGACAGGCCACAGCCGAAAGCTTCTGGTACGATCAGGCAGAAGACGAGTGGCTCATCCTGCTCAAAGGCCGCGCCGTCCTCCGCTACGACGACGGCAGCCTCATCGCCCTGCGTAAAGGCAAACCGCATCTGATCCCAGCCCACGCCCGTCACCAGGTCGCCGCCACCACCGCACCAACGATCTGGCTGTGCGTGTTCAGTAAGATAAGCGAAGAATAAACAAACGCCTGCGTGCGGACACATCGTCCGCTGCGCAGGCGTTTTGCTTTACAGAGCAAGCCAGAACATATAGATGCCAACGGCAAAAATGAGGGCGCCGAGGATTTTTTCGCTCCAAAACGAAAATCGCTCATAATGGGCGCTGCCTTTGAGGCGCTGCACGAAACCGACGGAGGTGCCGGCGATGAGCACGAGCACGCTGTGCCCGGCGGCGTAGCAGAGCATGAGCAGGATGCCCCAGAAAAACCGTCCGTCTCCGGCGATGATGGCGAGAAGGGCGACGAGGATCGGCGTTGAGCAGGGGCTGGCAAAAATTCCGGCGAGGATGCCGGTGAGAAAAGCGCCGACGAACCCACGCCGGCTGTTTTTTTCAAGCACGTCGGTTTCAGGGATGATGTTGATGACGTCCCAGATCTGCAGAGCCATCAGAAACATGAGCAGGCCCAGGATGATGTGCCAGATCGCTGAGTCGGTCCCCAGGAGATGGCCGACGGAGGTTGCAATGAGTCCGAGCGCCACGAAGGTACAGGCGGTTCCACCAGCGAAGGTGAGCGAATAAAGAAAGGCGCGCTTCGTTGTTTTTTCGCCGAGTCCGCTGATGTAGCCAACGATCAGCGGTATGCTCGACAGGCAGCAGGGCGTGAACGCGGCGAGCACGCCAGCTATGAGCGCGAGCAGCGGGCCAAGCCAGGGCATCTGGCCGATCACCATGACGATCTGATTCACCCATCCATCGATCATTGCATCCAAAATATCCACCATCCTTTTCCTGTGAGAAGTGTTCATTTGTAGAGAGTTTCTCTATTTTACACCAAACCTTTGTAAATTGCACGAAAAAAGATCGCCCTGTTCTGTTTCCAATCTGGGAAACTGAACGGGCGATGAAATTTTTTCAGCCGCGACAGAGCTTTTCGATCCAGTCGGGCGTCATCATATTTGCCGGCAGGGCGCTCTCATCGCGTTCGAGGGCGTCCAGCGCGGCGCGCTCATCGGCGCTGAGTTCAAAATCAAAGCTGGCGAGGTTTTCAGCGAGCTCGTCGCTCCCAGCGGTCGTCGGTATAACGGCGACGTCGCGCAGTGTCTGCCAGCGCAGGAGCACCTGGCACGGCGTTTTGCCGTGGGCGCTGGCGATGGCGCAGACGGTCGGATTTTGCAGGAGATCGGTCTTGCAGCCGGCGAACGGACCGCGCGCCAGCGGCTGGATATCCTGCCGCCGCAGATATTCCATGAGCTGCGGCCGCTGATAATACGGATGGCGCTCGAATTGAGCGACCTGCGGCCGTTCCTTGACGTGGAGCACCAGATCAGCGAGACGGTCAGCGGCGAAATTGCAGACGCCGATGGCATGCACCAGGCCTTCCTCGCGCAGCTCGGTGAGTGCGCGCCAGGCGCCAAAAACATCATTATAAGGATATTGCAGGAGCAGCAGATCGATGGCGCTGACGCCGAGACGGTCCAGCGAACGTTTGCAGCTCTCTTTTGCTTTTTCATAGGTGGTGTTGGCGATGGTGAGCTTGGTCGCGATAAAAACATCCTTGCGTTTGACGCCGCTCTGTCGCACGGCGCGACCGACGGCACCCTCGTTGCGATAGCTCTGCGCTGTATCGACGAAACGATAGCCCATCTCCAGCGCTTCGCGCACGGTGCGCTCGCATGCTTCCTCATCGAGCATGCTCGTGCCAATCCCGATCATTGGCATCTCAACACCATTGTTGAGGATCACGGTATCCATCTTCGTTACAACTCCCTTGTGATAAAACGTGGACGCGATCTTTGCACCCATTCTACCACGTTACGATCATAAAAGGAATAATTACATGGAAGTTGTCGAAAAAACGATACGGAATACACCAAATCTTCACAAGCTCTTGACAATCAGATCAGTAACCAACGCTGAGCAGGAAATCCAAATAATAGTTTTTCGATTTTTCCGGCAAAAACTTTGCGCTTTTGCAATGTTTTTCGGTTTTGCCGGTAAAAACTTCATGTTTCTTACAAGTTTTTCGGCGCGCGCAGCAAAAACTTTTTCACGCTTCGAGCAGCCAGCGGATGCCGCGCGCTGTGCGACCGGCGGCGTCGTTGAAATGATTTCCGCGCTCGAGCTGAAAAGTGGTGAAGATGCCGAGCGCCTGACAGTGGGCGGCAAAATCTTCTGCAGCTGTCTGCACGTTGCGCATGAGTGGATGGCGGGTCTTGCGCTCTTTGTCGCCGACGGAGAGATAGATCCGCTCCGGCTTGGCGCGCATGGCATGATTCTGAGCGAAATCCAGAAAATCCGGATACCACAGCGAGCCACTCATGCTGGCAGCGCGCTGAAAAAGATCGCAGCGATAGAGCGCGTACACGGCAAAAAGTCCCGCCAGCGAATAGCCGGCGATGCCGCGCCAGCTTGGCGGCGCTGGAAGCGCAGCTTCGATCTGCGGCAGCAACTCCTCGCTCAGGAGCGCAAGCGCAGCGTCGGCGTGACCAGCGAAGGGCATGCTGTTTTTGCCGAGGGCGGGCGCTGGCCACGGCGAAAGATCGCCCTCCCAGTCAAATCCGCTGAGCGCGACGAGGGTAAAATCCGGCGCATCAGCGAGGGCTTCGCGCACAGGCGCCACAGCTTCTGCGAACGTTGGCAGCACGATGAGCGGACGAGCCGGCGCAGCGCTCGCAAAAATCTGCACCGTCCAGCCCTGGTGTTCAAATGAGATCATGGTCATTCCTCCTGCTCTCCATCATACACCATCGGCGAAATCTTGCAAAGCGCTTGCGCACTGCGCGAAAAGCGCGTATGCTAGAGAAAAACCATCGAAAGGACGATCCAGATTGGACACGCTAGCCTTTTTCTCATACATGACCACTGCGCTCACGCCGTATCACGCTGCCCGCCAAAGCCAGGGCATGCTCGTCGCGGAAGGGATCCCCGCTCTCGACGAAAACGCCGACTGGGCGCTCGCCCCCGGCGGGCGCTATTTCCTCACGACAAACGACGGCACCACCATCGCCTTCGCGCTGCCGCAAGGAGCGCCGCGCGGTTTTCGCATCGTCGCTACGCACAACGATTCGCCGGCGCTGCGCCTGAAACCGCAGCCAGAGATCCTGCGCGAGGGACTCTCGATGCTCAATATCGACGTCTACGGCGGGCCGATCCTCTCCACCTGGTTCGACCGTCCGCTGGCTGTCGCCGGTCGTGTGTTCATCCGCGGCGAGGACTGGGCGCATCCACAAAGCACACTCGTCGAATTGCCAGAGAAGGTGACGATCCCGTCGCTGGCGACGCACATGAAACGCGGTGACGATCCGATCAATCCGCAAAAAGAGCTGCTTGCCCTCTGGGGAACGAGCGACGCGCCTGCTCTGCGCGAACAGCTCGCCGCTGCCAGCCACGATCTTTTCACACCGGAAGATATTCTCGCCCACGAGCTCTATCTTGTGAGCGCGGAAGCGCCAGAGATCCTCGGCGCTGAGCATACGCTCTACGCCAGCCCGCGCATTGACAATCTCGCCAACGCTTACGCAGCCACCTGCGCCATCCGCGACTGCCAGCCGACAGATCACATCGCCGTTTTCATCAGCTATCAGCACGAAGAGATCGGTAGCCACACGCGACAGGGCGCCGCCGCTTCGCTGCTCTCGCGAACGCTTGCGCGCATCGCCGAAGCCACCGACGCAGACCTGCGCGCGCTGTTTGCAGAGAGCGTCATCCTCAGCTGCGACCAGGCCCACGCCGCGCATCCGAATTATCCGGAAAAAGCCGACCCTGTGCTGCGTCCGCGTCTCGGCGAAGGGCCTGTGCTCAAGCTCGCCGCCAGCCACAGCTACGCCACCACGCCGCGCGGCGAAGCCATGCTGCGCGCCCTCTGCGCCGAAGAAAACATCCCGCTGCAAACCTTCGTTAATCGCGCAGACATGCGCGGCGGCTCCACCATCGGTCCCATCGCAGAAACTGCCTGCGGCATCGAGGCCATCGACGTCGGAAATCCGATGCTCGCCATGCACAGCATCCGCGAGCTCGCCGATCTCCACGATCAGGACGCCATGGAACGATTGATGGGCGCATTTTTCACACGCTGATCGTGAATTGTCGGATATTGTCTTGTCAATCCCTAGGGATGATGATAAGATAATGACTAGGGATCATAGAGAGAAACGAACTATAGGAGGTAGGCCAATCAATGGAAATTCCAATGATCACAATTTCGCAGTACAACGACATTGTTGCCGATAAAGAAAAATGCTTTTTGATCTTCACCAAGCAGAAATGTTCTGTGTGCGCGCGTCTGATGCCAAACATGCAGAAGATCGCTGACGAATACGCCAGCCATCCGGAAATGCATTTCTACAACATGGAGATCCACGACCCAGACGCCCGCTCCCTCTTCAAGAGCTGGAACCTTGTCGGCGTGCCACAGACTTGCATCATCAACGATGGGGAATTTCAGGAAGCGCTGCCAGGCGCGCTGGATCCTAACATCTACCGCGACGAGATCAACAAACTCCTCGGCATCCAGAAGAAAGGCTTCGGCGCCAAGCTGAAATCCCTCTTCGGCGGTAAATAATTTATCCTATGACAAAAGAGAACCCTTCGCCAGAAAAAATCGGCGAAGGGTTCTTTGCGTTCAGGCGAAATGCTGCCAGCGTCCTTTCTCCGACGATATTACTAGAATTTTTCGCCCGTGGACAAAATTCATGGTTGGGTTTTTCGCTGGTGTCCTTTATAATGAAATCAAATGCTCCAGAAAAAAGAAAGAAGGTCTATGAATGAGTGATATCACCGAATTCCTCGCGCCGCAGGATCCTGCTGTGGCGGAGGCGATCTCCCAGGAACTCCAGCGTCAGCGCGACAAGATCGAGCTGATCGCTTCTGAAAACTTTGCCAGCCGCGCTGTGATGGCGGCGCAGGGCTCCTGCCTGACAAACAAATACGCCGAAGGCTATCCGGGCAAGCGCTATTACGGCGGCTGCGAACACGTCGACATCGTCGAAAACCTGGCGCGCGAACGCGTTAAGCAGCTTTTCGGCGCTGAGCACGCCAATGTGCAGCCGCACAGCGGCGCGCAGGCAAACTACGCTGCCTATCAGGCTGTGCTCCAGCCAGGCGACACAGTGCTGGGCATGAATCTGGCCCACGGCGGCCATCTCACCCACGGCTCTCCAGTCAATTTCAGCGGCAAGCTCTATCATTTTGAAGAGTACGGCGTCGATCCTGAAACAGAAATGATCGACTACGACGCCATGGAAAAGAAAGCGCTGGAAGTGCAGCCAAAGCTCATCGTCGCCGGTGCCAGCGCTTATCCACGCATCATCGATTTCGCCCGCATCCGCGAGATCTGCGACAAATGCGGCGCGCTGATGATGGTCGACATGGCGCACATCGCCGGCATCGTCGCTGCAGGCCGTCATCCAAATCCTGTGCGCTACGCCGACATCGTCACCTCGACAACCCACAAAACGCTGCGCGGTCCACGCGGCGGCATCATCCTCTGCAAAAAAGAACTGGCCAAGGCCATCGACAAATCGGTTTTCCCGGGCGCTCAGGGCGGTCCGCTGATGCACATCATCGCTGCCAAAGCCGTCGCTTTTGGCGAAGCGCTGAAGCCAGAATTTACCGGCTACATCGACCAGGTGCTGCGCAACGCGCAGGCTTTTGCTGACGCACTGCAGAGCGTTGGCTTCCGTCTCGTCAGCGGCGGCACCGACAACCATCTTCTGCTCGTCGACGTTAAATCGATGGGGCTCACCGGCGCTGAAGCAGAAAAAGCCCTCGACGACTGCAACATCACCTGCAACAAAAACGGCATTCCATTCGACACTGAAAAGCCAACCGTCACCAGCGGCATCCGTCTCGGCACGCCTGCCGGCACAACCCGCGGTCTCAAGGAAGACGATTTCCGCAAGCTCGCTGAGATCATGAAGATCATCCTCGTCGACAAAGATCCAGCCCGCGGCACCGCCATGGTGAAAGAGATCACCGACCGTTATCCACTCTACGAATGATCCGCTAATAAGGGAGGACGTACCATGGATCGTGTTCACATTTTCGATCATCCGATGATCCACCACAAGATTTCCTATCTGCGTGACAAAACCACATCGACTGCCGATTTTCGCAATCTCGTCGAAGAGCTGGCGCTGCTCATGGCGTTTGAGGTTCTGGCCGATGTGCCAACCTACGACGCCGAAGTGGAAACGCCGCTGGCAACTGCTCACTGCCGCCGCGTCGCAGAAGACGGGCTCGTCATCGTGCCGATCCTGCGCGCAGGTTTGGGCATGGTGCCTGGTTTCCAAAAGCTCCTGCCATTTGTGCGCGTCGGCCACATCGGACTGGCTCGCAACGAAGAAACCCACGAGCCAGAAGCCTACTATTATAAAATGCCGCCAGGCGTGGAAGACGCCACCGTTATCGTCGTCGATCCAATGCTCGCCACCGGCGGCAGCGCCTGCGATGCCATCGCCACGTTGAAGGCGCACGGCGTCACCCGTTTCAAATTTGTCTGCCTGATCGCCAGTGAAGCCGGCATCGCCCGTCTTTCCGCTGAACATCCAGACGTGGAGATCTACGCCGCTGAATGTGATCCCGTTCTCAACGACGACGCCTACATCGTCCCAGGACTCGGCGATGCCGGCGACCGCATCTTTGGCACATTATAAACACACAACGCTCCGCCTGCACACGCTGGCGGAGCGTTCCACTTTTACAGACACTTAACAGCACTCCGCTAGCCGATCACACATTCATTCTGTAAACTGAGCGTAGAATCTTCCCCTAGGAGTGATGGCCCATGCTGCTCGTCGAAATCTGTGCATTTTGCATGTTACGGCGATGCTGGGCCATTTTCTTTTGAGACGAAAAGGAGTCGATCTGCTATGCAAAAGACCTATGTATTGGATACGAATGTGCTGATCCAAAGCCCACGGGCGCTGCTGTCCTTCGAGGATAACCGCATCGTGCTGCCGTTGGCGGTGCTGGAGGAATTGGACGCGCTGAAAACTGCGGACGGCGAGCGCGGAGCAAACGCGCGCGCCAGCATCCGTATGCTGGAGGCGCTGCGCCTGGAAGGAAATCTGACGGAGGGCGTGCCGCTCCCTGGCGGCGGTTCGCTGCGCGTAGAGGTCAATTGTGTGGATGTGGCGCTGCCACAAGGGTTTCCTGACCACAAAAACGACAACCGCATTCTCAAGGTCTGTCTCGGCCTCGCCGAACGAGAAGCGCCGTTGATCCTCGTAACGAAAGACATTCTCGTACGTATCAAAGCGCAGATGCTGAATATCGAAGCGGAAGATTACATAACGGAGCAAGCGCCGGAGCGCGAGAAACAATACACCGGCCGCGCAGAAGTTTACGTCAGCGAGGCGCGCTTCGACGCTTTTCCGGAGCAGCCGCTCCTGCCAGAAGAAGTCTACCAGGTAGATGACGCCGGCGCGCGCCTGGCGGTCGCGCTCGTGCCGAACCAATTTCTCATTCTGCGCGCAGACCAATCCCACGGAAAAACACAGCTGGCGCGCTTCGACGGGCGCGAGATCGTGCCGCTGGCGTTCAAGAAAAAACATCCCTACGGCGTAACGCCGCGCAACGTCGGCCAGACATTTCTGCAGGAAGCGCTGATGACAAACGCCGAGGATGCGCCGCTGGTCATCGTCAAAGGCATCGCCGGCACAGCGAAAACGTTCTACGCGCTGGCTTGTGGGCTCTCGGCGATTATGGAGCAGGACGAGCCCGCTTACCGTCGCATTCTGATCAGCCGGCCGAATGTGCATTTCGACGACGACATCGGATTTCTGCCGGGAGATGAGAGTGAAAAGATTGCGCCGCTCCTGCGCCCGGCGATCGACAATCTGGAGCTTCTGGTGGATCAAAACGAGCGCGAGCGCTTCCGCGATGAAAAAAGCCTCGCTGGAAAAGTCGAGGAGCTTTTCGCCCGCGACATCGTCTCCGCCCAGGCGCTCAATTTCATCCGCGGCCGCTCCGTGACAAAAACATACCTGATCATCGACGAAGCGCAAAATCTCACACCGAAACAGGCCAAGGGCATCATCACCCGCGCCGGCGTCGGTACAAAGATCATCCTGCTCGGCGATCCAAACCAGATCGATCACCCGCTCCTTGACGATCGCACCAACGGCCTCAGCTACGCTGCCGAAAAAATGAAGAACAGTCCCTACTGCTGGCAGGTGACAATGACGAACGAGGAATGCGAGCGCTCCGTTCTCGCCAAAGATGCCGCCACGCGCATGTAAGCGCACGAAAAAAGAGGCCCATGCGGCCTCTTTCCTGTTTTCTGTATTTAATTGTGGTCGAATGAGATCTGCAACTCAACGAGGTCCTTATACCGTTCCTGGAGCTCGGCGTGTTCCGGACTTTCCAGATAGGTTTTGAGATCTTCAAGGCTGCGCATCTCAACGGTGATCATCAGATCCATGTTGCCTTCCCGCGAAACAATATTGCGATAGACCTGTGGATTGACGATGCCTTCGTGCTGTTTTTCCAGCGATTCAAATTTATCGGCGAAAACGTCGATGATGCTTTCCGTCAACGCGTTTTCCTTGAACCTTAATAATAAATAATGGACCATCGGGATCTCCCTCCTTTAGGCTCTTTGCCATTATACCATAGATGACAAATTGGTTGCAAATATTCTACGGCAATTTGCCGAATTTTTTCGCCAATGGTCCAGACAAAAAACGACGCCGTTCCAGCTGAACGGCGTCTCCTGTCAATGCTCCGATTTTTTTACGAAGCCTTCTTTTTCCTCTTTCTCTCTGTTCAGGCGTTCGACCTCGTGCGGCATGAGAATGGCGCCACCATTGGCGAAAAACTGCGCGCGCTCCTCCTCCGTCATATTGTCGAGACGGCGCTGGCGCTCGAAATAGCGCAGAAAATACACGCCCATGCCGACAAAGATCACAGCGAAGACAAACGCCAGCGCGCTGCGACCGCTCACCGCGATCATCATCAAAATGACCGCCATGCAGAAATCGATGATGGCCGTCACGAGATTGATCGTTTTCTTCAATATTATCCACCCTTCCTCTGTGCACGGGAGCTGTCATCCGATCCCGTTTCATGCTATACTGATTGTACCATGTTTTATCATTGATTGCCAGCCCAGCCGCTGGTATGTGAAAGGAGATCATTCCATGGAATTTGAATACAAAAACCCAAGCCTCTGGCAGGATCTTGCCGAAAAAGATCGCGACGCCCTCTTCGCCTACGGCGAACGCTACAAAGCATTTCTCGACGCCGGCAAAACCGAGCGCGAATGCGCGGCCGAGATGACCCGTCAGGCGCACGCCCACGGCTTCATCGATCTTGCCGACGTGCTCGCTGCCGGAAAAATGCCAGAAGCCGGCACAAAGATCGTCTACAACCACAAAAACAAAGCCGTCGTGCTCTTCGTCATCGGCGAGCGTCCGCTGGAAGCCGGCATGCACATCGTCGGCGCACACATCGATGCGCCGCGGCTTGATCTCAAAGCGCATCCGCTCTATGAAGACGGCGAACTCGCCCTGCTCAAGACCCATTACTACGGCGGCATCAAAAAATATCAGTGGACCTGCCAACCCCTCGCGCTGCACGGCGTCGTCCATCGCGCCGACGGCAGCAAAGTCGATGTGCGCATCGGTGATGAAGCTGGCGATCCCGTGCTCTACATCACCGATCTGCTCGTTCATCTGTCCAAGCGCCAGAACGACAGCAAGCTTGCCGAAGCCATCAGCGGCGAACAGCTGAACGCCATCGCAGGCCACATCCCGCTGGCCGACGCCGACGAAAAAGAACCGATCAAAGCCGCCGTGCTGAAATTGCTCCACGAAAAATACGGCCTCATCGAAGAAGATCTGCTCCTCGCCGAGCTCGAGCTCGTGCCTGCGCAAAATGCCGTCGACGTCGGACTCGATCGCGGACTCATCGCCGCCCACGGCCACGACGACCGCTCCTGTGCATACGCCGCCTTCGATGCGCTGATGAACATCGCGACGCCACAGACCACCGCCGTCGGACTCTTCGTCGATAAAGAAGAGATCGGTTCCGTCGGCAACACCTCCATGAGCGCGCGCTATTTTGAAAACATCCTCGCAGAACTTTTCGCCCTCGACGGCAAAGACAGCGAGCTTTCCGTGCGTCGCGCCCTCGCCGCTTCCAGCGTCCTTTCTGCCGACGTCACCGCTGCGCTTGATCCAACCTTCCCTGACGTACATGACAAGCGCAACGTCGCCCTTCTCGGTCACGGCGTCGCACTCTGCAAATACACAGGCTCCCGCGGCAAAAGCGGTTCCAACGACGCCAACGCAGAATTTCTCGCCAAACTCCGCCAGGCATTCTCCGCTGCCGGTGTACCATGGCAGATCAGCGAGCTCGGCAAAGTCGACGAAGGCGGCGGCGGCACCATCGCCTACATCCTCGCCGAACGCGGCGCCGAAGTCGTCGACTGCGGCGTGCCAATGCTCTCCATGCACGCACCCGTCGAACTCGCCAGCAAAGCCGACCTCTACTACGCCATGCGCGCCTATAAAGCCTTCTACGAAGCAGCGCTGTAAAATCGCCGCATAAAAACAACCCTGCCGGAAAACGAACACCGTTCTCCGGCAGGGTTGTTTGTTTTAAGCATTATGAAATAACATGAAGACACCGTCAACGATCATCACCACACAGATAAAACGTCGCAGCGCCAGCGCATCCATATGACTCACCAATCGCTTCGCAATATAAAGTCCAACACCCATGCTGACAACACCAAGCAGCGTATAGCCGACAAGATCTACGCTGAACATTCCATTTATCACACGCATGACAAAATCGATTGCCAGCGTGCAGCCGCCAACCAATTGCGATGTGCCGAGATAATCTTCCTTACTACGCGTCGCTTCCAGGAAAAACGCCGCCATCAACGGCCCGCCAACACCGAACATCCCCATGATGATCCCGCTCAGCGCAGCCAATACAATGAGCGCATGGCCATTGGCACGCACATGGATCACCCGCTGTCCCCAAAGCAGATAGATCGCCATTGCAACGAAGATCACACCCATCAACGTGTACCAGATGGATGATCGCCAACGCGCTTCAGCACCAATACGCTCGCCAGATCCGCCACAACAAAAACAGCCAACCAATGTGGCACCCACTTCCAATCGATCGTACGTCGATAGAGCCAGGCATTGTAAAACATCACCACCATTGCCATCAACGCTGCCAGCACCAACGACTTCGTGTAGCCAAAAATATACGGAAACACCATCAATACGACCATACCAAAAGCAAATCCGCTGATCCCCTGCACCACTGATGCCGCCAAAACAATCGCACAGAAAACAGCAATCGTTCCTGCTGTCAACAAATCCACTCTCCTTTTTCGTCAACGCTCATCGTAGCAACATCACCAGCCCGTCGATCGCCATGACAGCACAGACAACGCGACGCAACGTCAGCGCATCCATTCGGCTCACAAATTTCCGCGCGATCAAAAGCCCAGTGACCATGAAAACAACACCAATCGCCGCAAATTTGACAAGTTCAAAGGTATACATCCCGTTGACCAGGCGCAAAATCACGTCGATGAGCACGCCGAACACAGAAATGATCTGCATGGTGCCAAGATACTCCTCCTTGCTTTTCGTCGCCGCGAGAAAGAACGCTGCAGCGATCGGCCCGCCAACGACGAACATGCCCATGATGAGTCCGCTAATGCCCATGCAAATGACAAGCGATAGCTTCGTCGGATGAAACTGTATTCTGTTCTGCCCCCAGAGAAGATAGATTGCCATGACGATAAACATGACGCCCATCAGCGTATGCCAAACGGGACTATCGCCAACGTGCTTCAACACCAGAATCCCAACAAGATCCATGGTCGCTGACGCAGCAACGCCGAGTGGGATCCACGACCAGTTGGCAAATTTTCGATAAAGATAGCCATTATACGCCAGCAAAAACAGCGCCATCAAATTTGTGATCGCCAGCGCGCTCGTATAGCCGAAAATGTGTGGAAATACCATCAGCACGATAAGCCCGAAAGCAAAACCGCTGACGCCCTGGACGATCGACGCCACAAACACAATGGCGCAAAACAGGATCATTGCGCTTGCATCCATTTTCCCACCTCCTAACATTTTTTTCCAGATAAATTCAGTATACCACATCTTTTCTCACAAAAAAACAGCCCGCGTTCTTTGTTGAACGGGGGCTGTTTGTCGTCTGCGGGTGCCCTTGCTTTGCATAGAGCCGATGCAGGCGTTTGGTCGCGGCCTGTCTTCCTGGCAGCAAGATGGAAGGCGGGCGCTTTTTGTTACGGTATTAGTATACCGCTATTTATGGCGCAGGTCAAACTTTTCTGAAAATACTGCGTTTGGCGCTAGATGGCATGGTTGAGCGAAAAATGGCCATCCAGATGGATGGCCTTGATATTGTATTCTTTTATATCTTCGATGCGCTCAGATGAAAAGCTCCGGTTCTTTGCGCTCACGCGCGCCGGCTTTTTCGAGGAAAGCGGTGGTGCCGGCGAGTTTTTCTGCGCTGAGGCTGCGCGCGCCGACGGGACAGATGGCGATGCAGCGCATGCAGGAAATGCAGCGGTCGGAATCGGCGGTCTCGATGTGCTCCGGATCGATGGCGCCATTTGGGCAGGCTTCGGCGCATTCGCCGCAATGCACACAATCGCTGGACGCCTGCGGAATATTGCCGCCACCATGGCGCTCTTTGTACGGACGATTGCCGGGAACGGCTGGTGCGCTGTCGTCGTTGCGCGCGCATTTTTCTGCGATGCGCTCAGCGATGCTGCGCAGAGCGGCGACGTCGGCTTCGTCCGGACGCCCGGCGGCAAAATCGCGCACGATGGAATGCTCAGCAATGGCGCTGACAGCGGCGACGACGCGAAATCCTCTGGCCTCGGCAAGATCAGCGAGCTCAACGAGCTCATCGTCGAAAGCGCGGTTGCCATAAACGGCGACGATGACGGCACAGGCGCCATTGCCGCTGATCTTGCGGAAACGCGACTCAGCCAGCGCCGGCGTGCGACCGCCGTAGCATGGCATGGCGATGACGACGAGGTCATCAGTGGCAAGCGCGACCTGTTCGTGATCGGCGAAGCGATCTGTCAGATCGATGTCGAACGGATCTGGATCAAGTGTGCGCGCGAGAATATCGGCGACCGCTTTTGTGCCGCCAGTTGGGCTGAAGGTGATGGTTTTGATGTTCATGCTCTCTGTCCTCTCTTTGTTCTGTTTGATCTATTCTGCCACCCAGCTGATGTGGTAGAAGGTGTCTTCTGGAATGCGCACGCCGGAAAGCGGCGCGTGGGCGAAATGTCCGCGCAGGCCGAGGGCCTGGGCGGTGAGATGGAAGTGGCAGATGCCGATGCCGAGATCGATCTGACGCAGCCGCACCTGCTCCTGACCGAGGCTGGCTTTGTGGGTTTCGTAGAAATGGAAATGATCGCCGCATTTGACAACGCGCCACGGCTGGCCGTTGGCGGCTGACGGCGCGAGTCGCAGCATTTCCAGCGGCAGCGCATAGGCGCCGGCGACTTCTTCCGAAAGCTGCACCTGGAAGCTGTCCTCGGTGAAAAGATCGCGCCAGAGCTCGCGCTCATCGGCTTTGGTCAGTCGGCGCATGGCGCGCTCAGCGGTCGACGGACGCGCGGCAGCGTAGCCGATCGGCAGCACGACTGGGAACCAGGCACTGCCGGGAATGTGCATGGCTTTGGCAAAGCCAGCGCGCTTGAAGGTGCCGCCAAGCCAAACGCTTGCGATGTTGCGCGCGGTCAGCCCGAGCACGAGACTTTCCAGCTGATAGCCCAGCGCCAGCGGGGCAAATTCGCTCCACGCACAATCGGCGCCGATATAGGTGCGCGCATCGCGGATGATGCCGTAGGTGCTGAGTTTTTCGTGGCTTTCTGCGGCGTCGAGCAAATGCAGGCGCACGCGCACGTCGAAAGGATTGTCCACTTCGTTCATCAGCGCCTGCACATAAGCGCGATCCTCTGGCGATAGCGGTCGACCGTCATACGTGCGCACGCTCTTGCGGCGGCTGATGATATCTGTGATCTCCGGTTGTTGCATGATTGTCACCTCGTTTTGATCTCATGGTAAAAGAGTACCACCTCCCGCTGCGAGCGTCAATTCGCGCGAGAGGCAAAGTTTTTGTTTACACAGGCAAACCGGCGCGCTACAATGAAACCAACGATCCGGCTGCGTTTTATAATGAAAGGAGTTCTCATGAAAATTCTGCTCTCCGCTCTGCTGGCTTTCCTGTTGGTGCCGGTTTTCGTCGGCTGCAGCGGCCAGGAGGAAAAATCCTACACGATCGCCGAGCCTGGCAGTTGGCGCGACGGCACCTACACTGCGCAGGCCGACGGCTACAACGGCAGCTTTTCTGTCAGCGTGGCGATCTCAGACGGTCACATCTCAGCGATCGACGCCGACAGCCACAACGAAACGCCCGACCGCGGCGGCGTCGCCATCGAGACGATGATCCCGTCTATGATCGATGGCCAGACGTACGACGTCGACGCCACGTCCGGCGCGACGATCACTGGCGACGCGCTGCGCGATGCTGTCGCCCGCTGTCTCGAAGAGGCTTCTGCACAATGAAAAATCGCCGCATGTTTGACGATGTTCAAGCATGCGGCAATTGTTATTTTACATGAAAAACGTTGTCGTCAGCCCCAGCGGAATGACGGTGACGCCGATGGCGCGGCAAATCTCGTGAGAAGCCACGTAGCCAACTTTACGCACAGTTTCCGGCGTCGCCAGCGGCCATTTCGCAACGACAAATCCAAGGAGCGCCACACCGACGCCAACCATCTGCTCATTGCGCGTGATCGGTCCCCAGAGAATGACGAACAAACTGACGGCGATGCCGATGAGCAGCCATTTCAGATCGCTCAGCTTTGTGCCCGTCGCTGTGCGATACGCCGATGCACAGCTTTCGCTGCAAAAATCCTCGCCCTCTGCGATCTCCTTGCCGCAATACTGGCAGCGTGTGTTCATGATGAAGCCCTCCCTTCCGCAGCAGATGGCTCTGCCGCCTTGCTATTGTTCATTATAACAAATGGCTGCGCGCTTGTGAACAGAAAAAACCGGCGGTTTCCCGCCGGTCTGCGCTCATTTTTCCTGATAGAGCTTGTCGAGAATGTCCTTGAGTACAAGCATCGCATCCTCGTCGCTGTAGCCGTGATCCTGCGCGAGCTGCGCCAGCAATCCGGAGAGCGCTTCCAGATACGGCGCCGTCTCGACTTTCTCGGGATAACGCGCAAGGATCGGATATTTCTGCGCCCACACTGCCGTCCAGTCCACTTTTTCTGCGACTTCGTCCGGCACGGCGAGGGTCATCTCTGCCAGCTCCTGGGCATCGATGTCAAAATCGATCAGCGCGTCCAGCGTCACACGATAGAGCATCGCCAGCCGTTTTGACTGACGAATGTCCGGCAGCGTTTCGTTGGTCTCCCATTTGCTGATCGTCTGCCGGCTCACGCCCAGCTTTTCTGCCACGGCTTCCTGGGTCAGGCCGGCTTTGCGGCGCGCCTGCGCCAGGCTTGTTCCTAAACTCATGACGAGCACCTCCTTTGTCGATGCTTTCATGATACACGCTCGCCGTCACAAATTCCAGCGCTCTCGCGCGGCATTTGCGCACGGCTGGCGGGCGCTGCAAACTCACGCAGCGAACCAGCCGATGTACGCGCCGAACACGAGCGCCACCGCGCCAACGAGACGCACGACAAAGCGCGCCCGCTGATAGCCGAAGATCTGGATCATATTCGGCGTGGCAAACGGACAGAAGATGAGCGCGATCCCGACAATGAGCACGCCGACGCCGGTGACCTCGCGACCGATGAAAAACGTGCCAGCGCCCATGCAGATGAGCCCGAGCACCATCGCGTAGAGCAGAAACCGCGCTTTGGCAGCGTCGGCCCGCGCGAGCGCATCGAAGGTGTCGTGGCATTTCTTGCTGCAGAAATGCTCGCCTTCGTTGGCGTCGAAAACTTTATGACAATATTCGCAGCGTTTTAACATGATTCATTTTCCTTTCCTGAAAGCGCAGCAGCCGGCAGATAGAGCGCAAATGTGCTGCCTTTGCCGGGCGCGCTGGTGCATTTGATATATCCTCCCTGACCCTGAGCGATCTGCCGCGCTAGATAGAGCCCGATGCCGACGCCAGGCTTGTCGTAGGCGTTCGGCGCGCGATAAAAGCGGGCAAAGATCTTCGCCTGCTCGCTTTCGGGAATGCCTGGCCCGTCGTCGCGCACGCGCAGCGCGCAAAACATCGGATAGCAGACGACGTCGAGCTGCACATTTCCGCCAGCAGGCGTATATTTGATGGCGTTATCCAGAAGATTGCAGAGGGCTTCTTCCGTCCACTTGGGATCGCAGACAGCGCAGCCCGCCGTTTCGCCGAGGCTGAGCGCCACACCGGCGGCTTCCGCCTTTGCCGCGTACTGACTGGCTGCACTCCTGACGAGCGGCGTCAGCACCGTCTCTCGCGGATGCAGCGCGAGGATGCCTGTCTCCAGCCGCGAGCTTTTGACCAATCCCTGAATGAGTCCGTCGAGCTTTTCCGCCTGCGCAGCGATGACGGCGGCACATTCCGCGCCCTGCGCAGAGAGCGGTTCTACGGCGAGAAGCTGGCTGTAGAGGCGGATATTCGCGACCGGCGTTTTCGTCTGATGGGAAACGTCGCTCACAAGACCGGCGATCTGGTCGCGCTGCTCCGCCAAGCGCAGCGAAGAATCGGCGCCAGCCTGGAGATACTGCGCCAGTCTGCTCTCGAAAGCAGAGAGCTGCGACTCGTCAAAATCGCTGGCGTGGAAACGTCCTTCCACAGCAGCATCGAGCATATCATCGAGCCGATCGAAAAGCGCACGCTCACGCCGCCAGCGCCAGAGGAGCACAGCGGCGCAGAAAACCAGCGCCAGCGCGCAGCAGATCCAGCCGATCATGGCTCCCGCCTCCATTCGTAGCCAATGCCGCGCACCGTGCGCAGCCACTGGGGATGGGCGGGATCGCCCTCAAGCTTGGCGCGCAGCCGTTTCACTGTCACTGAGAGGGCATTTTCTTCGACGAACGCCGCTTCCTCGCTCCATACACGGTCGATGAGATCCGATCGGCTGACAGCGTGGCCGCGGTTTTCGACGAGCACGCGCAAAAGCCGCTGCTCTGTTTTGGAAAGCTCCACCGGCACGCCCTCGCGGCTGAAAACCATGCGCGCAAAGTCAAAATGGAAGGGACCGATGCGCACCGCTTCCTCCTGCGCGCGCTGTGTGCGCAGCTGCACAGCGACGCGCGCCCTGAGCACCGCCAGCGAGAACGGCTTGGTGATATAATCGTTGGCGCCAGCCTCCAGCCCCACAACCTCATCCATCTCCATGTCGTTGGCTGTGAGCAGGATCACCGGCGTCTGGTCGCCGTTCGCGCGCCAGTCGCGCAGAAGCTCCAGACCGCTCGCATCCGGCAGATTGATATCCAAAAGCACCAGGTCAAAACGCTCCGCCGCCACCGCGCGCCGCGCTTCCGCAGCCGTTTGCGCAGCGGTCACCGTGCGTTCGTGCGCGTCCAGCGCCAGCGCAATGCCACGCGCCAGCGCCGCGTCATCCTCCACGAGCAGAATGCGTTCCATCGTTGTCCCTCCTTGTCTCCTGTTATTATAGCGTAAATCATATGGTCAGAAAAGTCTGGCTGCGATAAAATAATTGTAGAAAATGTAGCGCGTTTGTGTGCCACGGTTGGGAGCAATCAAAAAGGAGGATACTTATGATCGGAATTCTTGCACTGATTCTGCAAATCGTGATGATCGTGATCATCTTCAGCTTGCCAGGCCGTTTTCGCGAACAGAGGGACACATGGAACGGCAGAAAAGGGAAATCACTGACAAACTCTACGCCATGCAGAAAACCCAGGACGAACTGCTGCGCCTGGTGGAGGCCTTGCAGAAAAACGACGCCGCAGCACCGCGCGATCCGCAAAACGATTGAACAACTCGCCAACAAAAAACGTGCGCCCCGCTTAGGACGCACGTTTTTTTGTGGCGTTGGCGCAAATCCATCAGCGCCTGTCGTCAGCTCTTTTTTGACTGCGGAAGCGCAGCGGTGTCAGTGCGTATTTTTGCCGAAAGGCCTTGCTAAAGCCGGCGTTGCTGCCATAGCCACAGGCGTGGGCGATATCGTGCACGCTGAGATTGGTATTGACAAGCAGTTCGGCGGCACGTGCCATGCGACAGTCTTTGAGATAGGCGCCGATGGTGGTGTGATAGCAAAAAGCGAAGCCAGCTTTCAGTTTTTGTTCATTGAGGTAGACCTGGCGGCTTAAAGAGGCGATGGTGTGATTGACTTCGGGATGCTCGGTGATGAGACGGCGCGCCTGGTGGATGGCCTGGTGGTCCGCCGCCGAAAACGACAGCCGCCGCTTGCCAAGGACAAGGGTGAGTGGGCGGTCCTGCGGTGAGAAATAAATTTCTGCCGCCGCCTCTGCCAATTCGCCCAGGCATTGCAGCACCATTCCCTCCAGGCGCAGCGGCGAGAGCGTTTGTGTGTCGGCCAGTGCCGCCATTTCGCGCAAGAGCGTAACGGCCGCAGTCGGGAGCACATTTTGGGTGACATTGGCAGGAAGCCGATCAAGCAGGGAAAGTTGTGCGGCAAGGGGCTTGAGACTGTCGAGATAAGGCTGCGAGAGCGCCAGTTCGATGCCGCGGCAGTGGTCGCCGCGCTGCCAGCTTTGCTTTCCGCGAATGCCCTGCTCACGAACGAGAAAATGAACCGGCGAGGAAGATCCTGCCCGGCAGCCGTCCAGTTGGTAATGAGTGGCGCCTTCGTAGAGGCTGCCGAAGCGCAGCGTCGGCCGATGGCTGCGAAAAGCCAGGGAAAACGGACGGGGGATGTGGTAATCGGCCACGCTCAGAATATAGGCGCCGGGGCGTTCGAAAATATAGCAGAAACCGTTTTCCGCAGCGGCAGGGTCGCGCCAAAGCTGTCCGAAAGGGAGCGCGGCAGGGCTGAAATTGAGACAGCGAAGAATGTGTTTCTGATACATGCTGTGGGTTGTTAAAGACATGGGCGCCTCCGAAAGCGAATAAAAATAAACGAATGGGTGCATAAAATAGTCCAAAGGGGTGTATTTTCACAAGGGTGTTGAGTTTTGAGTGAGCATATGATAACATGTCACCCGTAAATTAGCGCAAGCTAATTATAAGCGACCAACGCAGAAAAGGAAAGGGTGAATCATCATGAAATCATATAAATGGATGACGCTGGTGTGTCTGGCGGTGTTGATGCTGGGGGTGTTTGCCGGCTGTTCGAGCAGCGAAGGCGGCACGTCGGCAGCAAGCGAAACAGAGACCGCCGCCCAGGCTATGCGCACCGTGGAAACGGACAAAGGCGAGGTGGAGATCCCTGAGGAACCGAAGGTGATTTTTTCGGATTACTACCTCGGTGAATTTCTTGCCGTCGGCGTGAAACCGACCATCGCTTCGCCGTACGCTTTGTCCAATCCGTTCCTGGCCGACTATGTGGACGGCATTCAGGAGATGAACACGACAAGTTCAGAAACATCCTTGGAAATGATCGCTGAGGCGCAGCCAGATCTGATCGTCACGATCACCGAGGCAGATTATGAGAAATACTCTGAGATTGCGCCAACCGTTTACATCGAAGACGGTAAACGCACCGACGAAGAACTTTTCCGCTACATTGCCGATCTGGTTGGCAAATCTGAAGAAGCGGAGGCCTATATCGCGGACTTCAACCAGCGGGTGATGGAAACCAAGGACGAGATTCAAGCCATCGTCGGCGACCGCACGGTGTCCATTGTGGAAGTGTGGCCGCAGGAGGTCTACACCATGGGCAGCCACTTTGCGCGCGGCGGCAGCATCCTCTATGATATGTGGGAGCTGAAAGCCCCGGCTAAGGTGCAGCAGGAAATGGTCGATGGCGATACCACCTATGAGGTTGTATCTGTGGAAGCGTTGCCGGAATACACCGGTGATTTCATTCTCTACGGGGTGCTTGCAGACACCGATCCATCCTTTGTGGAGGATTCTCAGTTGTGGCAGAGTTTGGATGCGGTGAAAGAAGGGCGCGTTCTTTCTTATGATCAGGTGGCTTTCATGCACCGCGATCCGATCACCTTGAACGCACAGTTGGATATTTTTCTGGAATTCTTCCGTGGCTTTGCGGCATAAGTGGGCAAGGCGCCATGAAGAAAAGATTTTGGATGTTTATCACAGGGGGATGTGCCGCAGTCGTCATTGCTGCGGCACTTTCCCTTGTCTTTGGAAGTACGGAGGTGCCGCTGGAAAAAATCTGGCAGGCGTTGACTGCGCCAGATCTGACAGACCAGGGACAGATTGTCGTTTATGAGTTGCGTCTTCCGCGCGCCTTGGGCTGTATGCTTGTAGGGGCAGCGTTTGCTGCCGCCGGTGCGATCATGCAGGGGGTGACGCGCAATCCTCTGGCGGATTCCGGGCTGTTGGGAATCAATGCCGGCGCTTCGTTTGCGCTGGCGCTGTGTCTGGCGCTTTTGAGTGGTGTCAGTTTCTCGGCCACGGTGTTTTTTTCGTTCCTTGGGGCAGCGGCATCGCTGGCGGTGGTCTATCTCTTGATGAGTCTCAAGCATCGCAAGCTGGACCCGGTGCGCCTGGTTTTGGCAGGCAGCGCGGTGAGTATGTTTCTATCGTCCATCTCTCAGGCAGTGTCTATTTATTTCAACATTGGCTACAGCCTGACGTTTTGGACCGCCGGTGGTGTGGCAGGGATTCGCGGCGATCAGCTTGTTTTTGCGGCGCCGGTGATTGCGCTTGGTTTGCTGCTAGCGCTGCTGCTTTCACGGCAGGTATCGCTTCTGAGCCTAGGAGACGACACGGCACGTGGATTGGGCTTGCAGCTTGAACGGACGCGGCTGCTCTGCCTTTTTGTGGTGCTGCTTTTGGCTGGCGGCGCGGTGGCGCTGGCGGGACCGGTGTCTTTTGTGGGGCTGTTGGTGCCGCATGTGGTGCGCTTTTTCCTCGGCGCCGATTATCGCAGCATCATTCCGGGATCGATGGTGGCAGGTGCGTTTTTCATGCTCGTGGCCGATCTCATCTCACGCACGCTGAACGCGCCGAGCGAAACGCCGATCGGTCTGGTTTTTGCGATTGTCGGGGTGCCGTTCTTTATTTGGACTGCACGAAAGGAGGAAAAGAGTGTTGATGATATCCCGTCCTAAACGTATGCGCGTCGGTGTGGTGTATGCAGTATTGATTGTGCTCCTGGCGGTGGCTGTCTGGGTGGACATCAATGCCGGTTATCGCCATATCAGCCTGGAAACACTGGGGCAAATCGTTCTCGGAAAAGGCGAGGCCGGCGCGCGCTACACCCTTCTCCATCTGCGCCTGCCGCGCGTGCTGACAAGCTTGCTTGTGGGCGTTGGGCTGGCGGTGGCCGGTTGTATTTTGCAAGGGGTGTCGCGCAATGAAATGGCCGAACCGGGGCTATTGGGCATCAACGCAGGAGCGGGGCTGTTTGTGGCGGCCTTTATCGTCTTTTTCGCTAAAAGCAGCGTCAGCACCTCTTTTCTGTTGCCGCTGCTGGCTTTTGCCGGTTCTGTGTGCGCCGCCCTCATCGACTATCGCCTGGCGCTGACGGCGCGTGGCCTCTCGCCGCGGCGGCTTTTATTGATCGGGATCGCCATGAGCACCGCCATTTCAAGTTTGACGACGGTGCTCATGCTGCGCATGTCTGACAGCGAATACGCCTTTGTGCAAAACTGGCTGTCCGGCAATATCTGGGGCGCCACCTGGCCGAACGTGCTCATGCTGATGGTGGGGCTTTCGCTGCTTTCCGCCTTTCTTTTTTACAAAAGCCGCACCTTGAACGTGATCAGTTTGGGGCATCAGATCGCCACCGGTTTGGGGGTCGCTGTATCGCGGCAGACGGTGGTGCTTTTGGCGGCCGCTGTGGCGATGTCAAGTCTTTGCTGTGCCGTGGGTGGCGGCTTGAGCTTTGTCGGGCTGGTCTGCCCACATCTTGCGCGCCGCCTTGTAGGGCCGGATTTCCGCGTGCTGTTGGGCGCGACGCTGCTCACCGGCGCGCTATTGATGACGTTTTCCGATATTCTCTCGCGCACGTTGCTGGCGCCGAATGAGATTTCTATCGGCATTGTGGCAGCGGTGATCGGTGCGCCGTATTTTTTGTACCTGCTCGTGAAATCATAAGGGAGGAACGCTATGGAACAAACGATGGATGCCATTTTGTCCGGCATAGATATTTCCGTGGGCTATCAGCATACCACCATCATCCCGCCGCAGTGTGTGGAGATTCCGCGCGGCAAAATCACCTCGATCATCGGGCCGAATGGCTGCGGCAAATCCACCCTGCTCAAAGCCCTGTCGCGCATGATGCCGGTGCAAAGCGGCCAGATTGTGCTGGACGGGCAGATGATCGCCCAACTGCCGACGCTCGAGGTGGCACGCCGCATGGCTATTTTGCCACAGAGTCCGCAGGCCCCCGGCGGCCTCACGGTGGAAGAACTGGTTGCCTACGGGCGCTATCCGCACCAGAAAGGCTTCGGCCGCTTGCGGGAGGACGACCACCACGCCATTCGCTGGGCGCTGGAGATCACGCACATGGATGCCTTGGCGACGCGCGATATCGATGCGCTTTCCGGCGGCCAGCGGCAGCGCGCATGGATCGCCATGGCGCTAGCCCAGGATACGCCGCTGATTCTTCTAGATGAACCGACAACCTATCTGGATATGGCACATCAACTGGAAGTGCTGGAATTGTTGCAAACACTGAATACAGCATCGCAGAAAACCATTGCACTGGTGATTCACGATCTCAATCTGGCAGCGCGTTTCTCTGACTGGATGATCGCCATGCGCGATGGCGTCGTTCGCTACGAGGGCACAGCAGCACAGGTCATGACCAGGGAGGTATTGGCGGACGTGTTCATGCTGGATGCCTATGTGGTGCCGGACCCATGGACCGGACGGCCGACCTGTATTTCCTATAAAATGCTTGGAGCAGGGTCGTGAGGTTCTGACTGCGTGCAAAAAAGCTGCCCCACAAACGCCCTGTCGTTTGTGGGGCAGCTTTTTATCATTCCTCGCGCAGACGGTCGACGACAGAATTTCGCTGCATGCGGTGCACGCTCGCCAGCGGGATCAGCACGCCAACTGCGGCGAAAACCGGCGCCGCCACGGCCAGCGGCCAGTAGGTTGGACGGTAGCTGAACCAGAAGAAAAGTCCACCCACCGCTTCGCCGGCAAACGGCGAAATCGCCAGCACCAGCACAGCAGCGAGCGCCACTGCGCCGAGGGTGTAAAGCAGCCCTTCGATGACGAGCATGCGGCGCAGCTGCTTCGCTGTCATGCCGATGGATTGCAGCATCGCCAGTTCGCGGCGGCGGGCAGTAATACCGGTGAGAATGGCGTTGAAGACATTGAGCACGCCGATCACGGCGATGATGGCCGCCAGTGTGCCGCCCAGGAGGGCGAACATGTTGCGGAAGCCATTGAACTCGTCCACAAAGATTTTTGTACTTTCATAATTGAGATCTGGATTGACGATTTCCGTGTAGTCGGCGAGGAAGGTTTCCATATCGTCGGTGGCAGCATCCTCGGTGTCGAAGGCGTAGTATAGGATATCCGACGTGCCGGTTTCCTGACAGAAGGCGTCGGCGCCCATCACATACTCGTCGTTCCCTGAGTAGCGATAGCTCATGGAATATGGCACAGCCACCGTCGCCACTATGGTGTAATCCACGGTGCGATAGGTTTTGGCGCGTTGGGTATAGCTGTAAGGATCGACATCCTCTGGCAACGCATCCTGAGAATACACTGCGCCAGTTGCGAGGTTGACGTATTCCCATTCGTCCACATACGCCAGGCTCACCGTGTCGCCGACCTTGGCCCAATGCGAATCCGGATCAGGATTGTTGTAATCGTCGACGCTGTAGGCTGCAGCAATGGCGTGGCGAGAAGGATCGTTGAGGGCGCTGAGGTCACCGTCGATAACGGTGAGCTGATCGAGGCACGCCTGTTCCATGCCATAGACCTTCGCGCTGGTGGCGACGAGGCCGTCGTCGTTTTTCAGGCTGCGGTCGACGATGTCGTCAATCGCTGCATCGATGTCATCGACACCGCCCATCGCCAGCCAGCGCTCATTGATCGCGCGGAGCTGGTCTTCGGTGATGAACTCCTGAATGCCGGTGGTTTGTCCGTAAGTGCGGCCGCCAGATGTGATGCCACCAGCCGCTTCGATGGCGGCGATGTCGTTTTCCGAAAGCGCCCTATCCGCATTGAACCCCTCACCAGCGAGCGACTGGAAATAGCCGGCGTTGGCCACTTCAAAATCGGTGGCGAGATTGCGGCTCACGTACTTGTCCATGTCGAAACCGTTCACGAAGGTCACGACGAGCTGGAAGAGCACCACGGCCAGCGCCAGCGAGACGACGGTGATGATCGTCTTGCCGCGGCTGCGGCCGAGATTGGCCCAGGCCATGGAGAAGATGGAAACTTTTTTCTTCGTGCGCTTGCCCTTCGTGCGGCCAGAACTTTCTGTATAGCGCAGCGCTTCGATCGGTGAGACACGCCCAGCCATGCGTCCCGGACGCAGGCAGGAAATAAACACCGTCACCAGCGCAAAGAGCGCCGAACCGACAAAGATCCACGGACTTGTCGAGGTTACAGAGCTGACGCCATCGAGCTGGCTGATAACAACCGGAACCAGCGCTTTGCCAACGAGCCAGCCCAGCACCAGCCCCAGCGGAATGCCCACGACAGAAAGTAAGAGCGCCTGCTGACGGATCATGCGACGAATTTGCCGCGGCGTCGTGCCGATGGTTTTTAAGAGGCCGAAGAAGCGCACGTCCCCCGCCACAGAGATCTGGAAGACGTTGTAGATGATCAGGTAGCCTGTGAAGAGGATCAAGAGCAGCATCACCACGACGAAGATCACCGTCATCGGGTCGGCATTTTCTGCGATCGTCGCGCCGGTGTAGCCCCAGTTGACGCCGGTGCCAATGTAATTATCTGCGGTGACGTCGTCGTTCTGGTAGCCGTGGTCGGCGAGAATTTGCGCGAGATCGTCGGCGATGTGGGCGCTGCCACTCGTGAGCAGCACGTCCATGTTCCAGACACCGGTGTTGTTGTTTTCGCCCGGCGGCGTTACGCCGACTTCGTCAAGCACGGCGTTGACACGGCTCTCTGGAATGATCACCTGGCAAGCGGGCGCAGCTTCGTCCTTCTCCCACCAGCCGCAGAGGGTGAAGGTTTGCGTCGTTTCGTGGCCGTCGACGTCGAAGGTCATTGTGAATTCCGCGCCGATCTCCGGCTTCACGCCGAGGAGCTCGAGCACATGCGTGTCACAGGCGGCCTCGTTCGTCCCCTCTTCTGGCAGGCGGCCTTCTTCCGGCGTCATGTACATGAGCTTGGCCAGTGTTGCGTCGGCATATCCGATTTCGCAAATATCCTTATTAAACGGCGCCTCCATCGGTGAGCCAAGGTAGCGGCGCAGGCCCTGCTCGGCGATCATTGGGTCGTCCTTGAGTTCGTTGTATTGGGCTTCGGTGAGTTTTTTGAAGTTGCCGTGGGCGTAACCGCCTGCCTGGCGAAAGTTCGCTTGCTGGAAGCCTTCGTTGATCGAGAGCGCGATCGTGAATAGCGAGGTGAATAAGAGCGCCGTCAGCGCGATGGCGCAGATCGCGACAATGTTGCGCGTGCGATTGGCGGAAAGACTCTTCCAACTGAGGTGGCGGATGATTTTGCGATTGCGTACTTTCATCCCGCTCACCCCCTCAGGCCGACGTTACCCACGATGCGCCCGTCTTCGATGCGCACGATGCGGTCGGCCATCTGGGCGATCTCTTCGTTGTGGGTGATCATCACCGTTGTTTGTGAATAGCGCTGGCTCGTCACCTTGATCAGGCCGAGCACGTCCTGGCTGGTTTTGCTGTCGAGGTTGCCCGTCGGTTCGTCGGCCAGGATGATCGCCGGTTTCGCCGCCAGCGCACGCGCGATGGCCACGCGCTGCTGCTGACCGCCGCTGAGCTGATTTGGCAAGCTCGAGAGCTTTTCGCCCAGGCCCAGCGCCTGCACCACGTCGTCGAGAAATGCTGTGTCCACGCTGCGCCCGTCCAGCTGCAGCGGCAGCACGATGTTCTCGTACACGCTCAGCACCGGCACCAGATTGTACGCCTGGAAAACAAAGCCGATCTTGCGGCGGCGGAATATCGTCAGCGCTTCATCGGAAAGATCGAAAAGCTTCTGTCCATCCACCGTCACGCTGCCCGATGTCGGCCGGTCCAGCCCGCCCAGCATATGCAAAAGCGTCGACTTGCCGCTGCCCGAGGTGCCCACGATCGCCACAAACTCTCCGCTTTCCACGCTCATGTTCACGCCGTCCAGCGCGCGCACCTCCGTCGCGCCGCTGCCATAGTATTTGCAGAGATCCTTCGTTTCTAATATCGTCGTCATAGTAAAAACCTCCTTCGGTTGTCGGTCGTCTCTTTCTATGCTCCCATCTTACCACAGCACCGTGACCAGTCCGTGACCCGAAAGTGACAGTTTTGACAGATTCCGCGCAATAAAAAATCCCTGCCGTATTTTCGGCAGGGAAACATTCAATTGATGCTTTCTTCCTCTGGGCCTTTGCGCGCTTGCTTGAGGCGATAGAGGGATTGGTCGGCTTCGGCACGCAGGCGAACGAGCGCGACTTCTGTGAGGGGATTGTCATCGCCGAAGCTGGCGGCGGCCCATCCGTAGGAAACGCCGTCGGATGGCAGGCTGTGGTCCCAGCGCGTATTGAGCGCTTTGCTGAAACGGTCGAGCAGCGCTGGAATGCGATCGATCTGCCGCCCTTCGATGAACACTTCAAACTCGTCGCCGCCGGTGCGGTAGCAGCTGCCGGCGCCTTCGAAAACCAAGCGGATCTGCTGCGCGCAGGTGCTGATGGCAGAATCTCCGGCCTGATGGCCGCACTGGTCGTTGATCTGTTTGAGATTGTCGACGTCAAAAACGATGATGGCGAGGGCTTCCGGCGGCTGCTCGAGCATGGCACTCCAGTGCAGCTGGAAGGCGTTGCGGTTGTTCATGCCAGTCATGCTGTCTTCCATGGCGAGTCGGCGATAGCGCTCGGCGATGTCTTTCTGTCGCCAGAGACGACCGAAGACTGTGAGAGCATCCACTGCCATGAAAATAAACAGCAGTGAAAGTCCCAACGGGTACAGCGCAGAAGCGCTAGAAGTATTAAAGCCTCGCAGATAAAAGAACACAAGAGAGACAAGCACGCACGCTGAGATCAGTAGCATGCCGAAAAATGTAAAGCGCAGATCGGATCCACGCCGCCAGGCTTTGTTACGCAGAAAAGTCCAGATCGCAGCGAGCATTGACAGGATAATCAGCGCGTGAATGCTGAAAAGAGTGGCGCCAATGGTCGCGATCCCGCTCAGGCAGATCAGCATAGAGAGCACAGCATTTGCGAGCGCAACCCAAATCAGTGCTGTGAGAATGCGCTGGCCTTCGCTGGCAACGAAGCGGATGTAGAGCAAAAACGGCACTGGCAACAGCAGAAAGGCTGCGTAATTGAGGAAATATGTCAGCGCAAGATTGCCGCCGAAAATATTCAGGATCTTTGCATCCAAAAGCACCCATAGACCGGACAACGCGACAAAAATTGCCAGCGCCAGCAGCTGCTGATGGGCGCCGCTGCGCCAGCGATAAAGCACTGCACCACAGATAAACAGCCCAAACGTGAGCAGGATGCAGATGGCGCAGAAAGTAATCACCAATGAATTTTGCTCGATCAGCGTATGTTGAATGGCGCTGGTGGTATCGAGATACGGCGCATCAAGCTGAAAAGAACCATTGCTGAAATAATGCGTCAGCTCGATGGTGATGGTCTCAGCACCGCGGCATTTCTCCATGGGAATGAAATGCCAGACGCTGGTCGGCACATGCTCTTCGCCCTCTGGCGATGTATAGACGAGGGTATCGTCGGCCCAGACACGAATGGCGGCGTAACTGGCGTGAAACGCGAGTACGTCGTCGCTGTCCTCCATTTCCGAGGTCAGCGCGTGGCGCAAAATGATACTTTCCTCCGGTGTACCCAAAGTAACAGGCAAGGTTCCGAGTGGCCGCGGCTCATCATCTTGCAGATAGGTCCAGCCATCGGCGAGTTGTTTCGCTGGTTCGCCGTGGAGGCCGTCGCTGTCTATAGCATAGAGCATGGCGCCCGCCAAAGCCAACACAAAAACAAGCGCCATTACAGCAAAGTACCCACCGAAACGCTTTGATGCAGAAATGCGCGTCCACAATTCTTTAAGTGATGCGATGACCATCACCTCCCCTCATCGTGGTCGTTGTGATTTGCCCACTTATTATACCATGGTTTTTATGCTCTGTTCAATGACGAGCCGCACTTTCGTATATCCAACAAAAAAAGCCGCCCGACGAAAGGGGCGGCAAAAATCGTCACGCCTGCTCACGCTGCCAGCTGAGCGCGCTGATGGCGTAGACGGCGGCTGCGATCGGCAGCGCTTTGTCGTTGAAGTGGACGCTTGGATTGTGCTGGTTGTAAGTTGGCGTGCCATCGTCGGTCTCAGCACCGATGAAAAACATCGCCGTTGGCACATGTGGTGCGAAAAAGGCGAAATCCTCAGAACCTGTGGTATGCACGCCGCCGTGAACAGCGAGCGCTGGCGCTGCCTGCTGAACAGATTCGGCCAGGCGCGCGTTGAACGCTGCGTCGCAAACGAGCGCTGGAATATCGCCGAGAATCTCAAATTCCACTTTGGTGCGATAAGCAGCTGCGATATTTTCCACGACTTCGCCAATGCGGCGGATGAGCTGCACGCGCAGCTCGTTGTCGAAAACGCGCAGCGTTCCCTGCATGATGGCGGTCTCAGGAATAACGTTGAACGCGCTGCCTGCAGAAAGCTGGCCGATGGTGAGCGTCGCTTCCTGATCGGCAGGCACTTCGCGCGCGATCAGCTCCTGCAGCGCGAGGTAGATATGCACGGCGGTATTGATCGGATCGATGCCGAGGGCTGGCATGGCGCCATGGGTGCCTTTGCCAGTGAGGGTGATCTTGAATCCATAAACGGCTGCGTTCGGCACATCGCCGTAAGCAACGAGGCCGACTGGCGCGATCGATGCAACATGCGTAGCGACGGCAGCGTCCACATGCGGCGATTCGAGCACGCCGTCTTTGATGCAGGCTTCTGCGCCGTTGAACGTTTCCTCGCCTGGCTGGAAGAGCAACTTCACGGTTCCACAGAGCTCGGATTCGTGCGCCTTGAGAAGCTTTGCCGCGCCGAGCAGCGAGGTCGTGTGCATATCGTGGCCACAGGCATGCATGCAGCCGTTCGTCGACGCAAAATCGACGCCGGAGGTTTCCGCAACAGGCAGTGCGTCCATGTCAGCACGCAGAAGCAGGCACGGCTCCCCTTCGCCAAGCTGAGCAACAACGCCGTTGCCATTCACGATCGTGTGAAAGGGCACATCCATCTCGGCGAAGCGCGTCTGCACAAAGGCGCTGGTCTTTGGCAGATCGAGGCTCAGCTCCGGCATCTGATGCAGGGCATGGCGCCAGGTTGTGAGCTCCTCCTGCATGGCGAGCGCTTCTTTGAAAATCTCTTGTTGATCCATGATCGTTCATTCCTTTCATATAAATAGCGCCGTTCACGAAAAACGAACGGCGATCAGATCAGTGTTGCGACGCGTAGAGCGCATCGAGCATTGCGAGATACGCCTCGTCCATGGTCTGCGCGAGCAGCGTTTCGAAATCGCCGCGCAGCTGGTAGACTGGCTTCGCGCTTTCGAGATGCATCGGCAGGATCGGCGAAACGGGCCCGCGCGCAGCGGCTGCGCACCATTTTTTCAGGATCGTTGGCAACGCGCCGTTGAGCACCGGCTGCCAGCGCGCGTCCTTTTTCTCGTAGAAGCCGAAGAAATGACGATTGGCAGCTGGGGCTTCAAAGCTTTTCTTCACATCGAGCACAGCTTCGCGCTCCTCTGGCTTCATGCCAAAAGTTGGCAGTATCATAACGCCGACGATGTCGGCTTCCTGCTCGCGGCTGCGTGGCTTGGCGAGGCCTTTGGTATAATCAGAAAGAGCGCGCAGATCGACAGTGCGTCGTGCAAATCGCGCTGGTTCAGCAGCGAGCATTGCGCGCATTTCGCTTGTGAGTTCTTCGCGAGCGGCTTTCTTGGCGCTGCGCTTTTTCTGGCAGCGTTTGTGCATGCTGGTCATGCGCGAAATTTCTGCGCCGGTTGCCAGCGCCAGCAGATAGGTCTCGGCGCATTCCTGTTCGTCGTCGAAGCTGTGCAGCTCGCCGTTCGCGAGAAAGCCGTAAAGCGTCACGTCTTCGCCATAATAACCAGACTGCGCCATTTCCTCAGCGACCATGCCGACGTAAATATCGCGATGGATTTCGTTGGATTCGTTCATAAAAATTCCTCCTATATAACGACAAAGGCAGAGTCCCCACTCTGCCTTTGCCATAGATCACCTTTTTTTGAAAAGGAAAGGATATATGGAAGTTATGTGATCTCAATCTTCGAGCATCTGATAAACAGGCGCACCTTCGCAGTCAGCTGGCATTGGAACGCCGAGCAGTGCTGCGACAGTTGGAGCAACGTCGACCTGGCGGACGATGCGCTTCATGTTTTCTACGTGCTTAACGCCCTTGCCGCAAGCGACGAAGATTGGCGATACGCTGGTGCCATAGTAGCCACGATAGGTGGACAGCCCCTGGCCATGTTCGGTGACGAAATGTTCACGGTTCATGTAAACGATATCGCCGGTGTATGGGCCGTTGAGGCCGATGACTTCTGCATCCTTGTTATGGAATGCCATAGCGATGATGCGGTTGCCGTCAGCGTCACGATATCTGTAGAGATCGTCGATGATCTGTTCTTCGAGATCGTACTTGTCGGCTGGGTCAACGATGCCGTATTTGTCGCGACCCTCGGTGTTGATCCAGATGTAAGAGGTACGAACTGCGAGGGCTTTGGTCTTGGAGAAATCGATTTCAGCGGTGTCGTTGCCGTTTTCGTCCTTCTTCATGACGGTGTAGCCGAGTTCACGCATGATACCTGCGCTGACGCCGCCGGCGCTACCGAGACGTGCTGGTGGCATGGTGTGGATCTGTTCACCGTGGTCGGAAGTCAGGATGATGGTTCAGCCTTCGTCGAGCAGATGCAGGTAGCTGCCGATGTATTCGTCAGCAACTTCGTAGGTCTTGTCGATCTGCTTCTGATATTCTTCTTCTGGAGCCATGCCTGGTTTCTGCAGCGCGAAGTTCCAGAACTGATGTGCACTGTGGTCGATGAAGTGATGATGGCTGAATACGACGTCGAGATCTTTTTCCTTGATCAGATAGTTGATCGCACGAGACTGCCACATAGCGTTGTGTTCCCAGCTTGGAGTCAGGATCTTCTGTGCGAATTCGAGGGTGGTGCCGCCCATCTGGGTGAATGGTGGTACATAACCGCAGTTTTCGATGACTTCTTTGTAGATGGATTTTGGAGACCAACGATCGTCGCAGTCAACTTTGAACGCGGTGCTCATCCACATACGAACCTTGCTGCCGTCTGGAGCGATCTCGAGGACCTTGTAAGAACGGGTAGCCATGGTCTTTTTGCCGTGGTCGAGGTTTTCATCGAGAACGTCGGTGACCATTTCTTCGCCAACGAGGGTGCAGAGAGGTTCTGCGTCCTTCTTGGAGCGATAAACTTCAACGGTGTCATAGATGCCGTCAGCATTTTTCAGGATCAGGCATGGACGACGCATCTGACCGCCAGCGGTGTAGGTGATGAATTCACGCGCGCCTTCAGGCAGTTCTTTTGCCCACTTGGTTGGTTCAGAGATGGTGCTCTTGATCTTGTCGAATGGAACCTTGGCGAGCTGTTCCATAGCAGCGCCGCCCTGTTTGTGGAAGTCGTCGTTTTTGATGCGTTTCATTTTGTAGCGGTTGAGCAGAAGTTCTGCGCGGTTTGCCTTAGCATCGGTCTTGGACGCATCAAATTCTGCATATTTGTCTTCGTCGCTCTCTTCCTCGAGATCGAGTTCATCGATGACGCAGTCGGTAGCAGCGTCGCCGAGGTTCTTGGAACCGATGTGGTCGATGAATTCGTTTTCAGTGATCTCGGTGGAAGCTTCGACATATTTTTCGATGTCGATGTTAGCGATGGAATAGTTTACGGAAGCTGGCTGGGTACCGTCGACAACCATGAGGTTTTCGCTGTCGCTGCTTGGAGGCCAGGAGCTGCCAGGCCACTGCCATACGAGCGTCTTGAGGCCAGCGCGAGCAGTAACGTTCCAGAGCTGTTCAGCCTGGCAAAGACGGCTGTCGAGACCGTAGATGATGGTGTCAAGGTTTTCAGGGTCCTGGTTCCAGAAGTCGGTCACACCGTGTACGCCAGGGTTGCAACCGCAAGCAAGGGTGGTCCACTGAGCAGGGGTGATGGTTGGCATGGAGCCAAGAAGTTCGAGATTTTCACGAGCAGCGCCGTTTTCTACCATTTTTTTCAGATTAGGCATTTTGCCTGCGTCCATGAGACGTTTCGCAGTGTATGGTTCCATACCGTCGAGGCCGAGAACCATGACTTTTCTTCCAGTAGTCATTGAATGTTTCCTCCTTGATGAAGTGATTGTTTATCAACTTGTTGGTTACATTATATCAGCGGTATTTATGGAGCAATGTTGTAGCTGCAACAGAATGCGATATGAAAGAAGAAAAAACTGTAAATTCTCATCTTTCCTTCTATATAATAGTCACCAATGAAAAATCCTCCGGCATCAAAAACCGGAGGATAAAAATACTCGTTATACTGGGAACATCACGTTTGCCAGCGGAACGCCAACAACGGCGTAAATAACCATCGTCATCACGACGCCGAGAATACCAAGGAAGTATGCCCATTTTGGCGCGATCCATTCTGTATTGGCAAAGACCAGGCCGCTGCGGGAGCTGGCGCCAGCGGTTGCCAGCGCTGTAGAAAGGATGACAATGCCGATGGAGGTGACCGTGATTGGATTTGCACCGACAAGTGTGCCGAACTGCAGCGCAACCGGCGTGAACACAGCGAGCAGCACGACGTTGTGAACAAACTGGGTAACAAGACCATAGAGCAAAATCAGCACAATGTAGAACATGATTGGAGAGAGCCCCTCCAGCGGCGCAAAGACCACATTGATCCCTTTAATGAGACCGGTGTCTGCGTTGGAGATTTCTGCGCCGATGACAGCGTTGGATACCATCAGGAAAACGATCTGCCAAGGTACTGCGTTTTGGGCAAGCTTGTCAACCTGGCAGAGCTTTTCGCCTTTTTTACGTGCGACGCCGAGGAAGATCAACAGGATCGCCCCAACACCGAGCAGACCCATCTGATCGAACAACTTTGTCACAGCCCAATCCTCCGGCAGCAAACTTGGCGCGTAGAGCATTGCAAAATAAGCGATAAAGAAAACCGCACCAATTTTCTGATCGTGCGTCAGCGTAACTTTTTCATCCGATACCTTGTAATTTTTCAGCGGTGTAAGATCCATGCGCATCAGCATGCCGACGATCAAAAATCCTGCGATCGTTGCCATGGAAACGATGAACATATACGCCGTGTAGAGCGAATAGTTGATCGTGAAGCCTTCACCCATAAATGTGTTGAGCGCGTTCAAACCAACAGGCTCCATGGTGAGAATGGTTTCGAGAGCATCCCCAGCCCGCAAATAAAGGTGATAGCAAAGCACATATAGCTTGAAAATTTTCCGCCACGCTCAAAGCCGGCTTCGTCACAGATTTTATAGGTGACCGGCCAGAGCAAGAAAATCGTTGGATAGATGCTGACCATCAGGCCCAATACATAGATAAGGAGCATAAATACCGTAACAAAGAGCCATGGCCGCCCCTGCAGAAAACGAATGCGGATAAATTTCTGTGCAATATAATTATCAAGACCAACCTTGTTGGCGTAAGCGATAAAAGTCGTCAGTACAATGATAACGACAACAATCTCGCTGGAGAACCCTGCATAGAAGAACGTGCTTGCCGGTTCCCCACTGGCGATTGCCACCAGTACCACCGAAAGAAAACTTGGATAGATCAGGTCCAGACAAATCCAACCAAACATCAACCCCACAAAGATGAAGAGAATCTTCATCCCATAATCCGTTACAGGGCCGACCGCCGGCGTGAGCCAACCGGCAAACGACAGGATCAACCAGATCGCGACGCGTATCCAATAACTTGCGCCGTCTTTTTTTGCTACATTTGACATGCTTTCCCTCCTAAAAAAGACAAAATCCTTTTGTTGCGGCCACAGCACTCATTAGATTTATAAATGCATCATATCAATTTTGTTTTCCGCTCGGTGTTGTCGCCACAACATTTTTCTTTATAATGGTGATACTGACAAAATTCCTCATGCGATCAACAAAGGAGACCTATCTATGTCTGAAAAAGATTTTCTTCCCGTTGAATCCAGTCGACTCAGTGATTTTTTTCCGGAGCTCAAGCACTTCATCCTGGCCAATTACAGCCGCACCTTCACCATCAAAAAAGGCGGCCAGATACCGCTCGCCGACAATCCAGACGAGCTGCTCTATCTCGCCACCGGAAAAGTCAAGGCCTATATGTTTGATGATGAGGGCCACGAGCGCCTGCTCTATATCTTCATCAGGGATACGCTCATTTTCCACTCCGTCAGCGAGCAATACTGCAAAAATCTCGTCACGCTCGAAAAAGCAACGCCCTATAGTATTCCGCTCACCGATGTTTTCGCTTTTCTGCAATCCGACGCAGCCTTTATCCGAAAATATTCTGCGCTTATCGCAGCGCGCTACGGCATTCTCCTGCAGCAAGTGCTGACCACCAACCGCCTCGGCGCAAAAAGCAAGGTCTATTCCTTCCTTATTTCTCTCGTCCATAAATATGGCACACTTCAGGAGGACGGCAGCTATCTCGTCAGTAAATTTCCAACGCTCACCGATCTTGCCTCCCTCACCGATGTCCATCGCTCCAACGTCACCAGCTATATCAATTCTCTGGAGACACAGGGCATTATTCATCGCCAGAAAAAACAGCTCATCGTCAACGACCTCGAAGCCCTCGAAGCGTTGGCTGAAGAAGGCTGACAGAAAAAACACAGGCCGCGATCTGCGGTCTGTGTTTTTTCGTATATATCACGCCAGCTTCTCCCATTCCCAACGCATGAGACGGGCGATGTATTCCATTCTTGTCTGGCCGGTGAAGGTCCAGCCGTCAGCATCCTGGGTGAAAGCGGGGCGTTCTTCTGTGCGGATGTGGGTGAAGTGGCATTTTTCCATGACGCGCTTGGACTGGGCGTTGATATCGTTGCAGCAGCACCAAAGGGTGTCATATTTAAGCTCGGTAAAAGCGTGGGCGATGAGCGCCTGACAGGCTTCGGGAATGTAGCCTTTTCCCCAATGTGGCACGCCGAGCCAATAGCCGAGCTCTGCCTCGCGAAAGGCGAGCGGCAGATTGGCGGCATCTCCGGTTTGCAGGCCGACGCAGCCGATGGGTTCTCCGCTTTCGCGCAGGCAGACGGCATAGGTTTCCGGCGCGGCGAAAACGGTGCGGATGATCTCGCAGCTTTCTTCGACACTCTGATGCGGATTCCAGCCGGCGATGGGGCCGACAGCGGGATCCTTGGCGTAACGATAAAGCGCGTCGGCATCAGATTCCTGCCAGGCGCGCAAGATCAAACGATCGGTGGTGATCATGAGCGGCTCCTTTCTCTGTCAAGCAGGCGTTTCAGTCCGTAGCCGAGGACGGCAGCGAGGATGAAGATCGCAAAATACGCGGCGAGGTACGCGCCCAGTCCACACGCTGGCGCAAATTCACCTGCGCTGAGTGTCAGATGCGCGGGCAGATTCTGCCAGAAAAACGCAGCGGCGCCGCCTGCGCAGATGAGCGCGAGAAGCGCTCGCCAAAAACGCGCTGGCAGGTGAAAACGCTGCGCAAGCATGGTCTGGGCAGACCGCCCGTGTTGTCCAAGATGCAGCGCGATGAAGAAAAATCCCCAGTAAGCGCAGACCTGGTGCGGTGTCTGGCCAACGCCTTCCGGCAGCCCCAGCGGCAGAAAGGCGAACACATATTCCGAAAGCATCAGGCTCGAAACGATGAGCCCAAGCGTCACAAAGCAGACGAGCCCACAGAGCACACTGCCGAGAACGCGCGCCCCATTCCAACGACCGCGACGAAGGCTCGTAAACCAGCGACGATTGCGCACGAGATGCAATACAAAAAGCGCCAGCACTGCTGTGCCGATCCACTCATGAAGCGCCTTGCCAATGAGGGAATAGCTCATGCAGCAGATGAGCCCAATTGTCATGATAATATCCAAACGCCAGCGCTGAGCGATTGTGACCATAGCGCTCTCCCCTTCCGTAAAAATCTCTTTTCATCATACCACAGGCACTGCGCAAGCGCAAACAGAGACGCCGCCCAAAAGTTGGACGGCGTCTCTGCAGCATAATGGAGGATGATCGTTATTTGATCGTGACAGTATCAATAGGATTGGAAGCTGGCGCTGTTTTGGCAGCAGTTGGCACTGTGCTGCTCTTCTCAGCTTTGCTCGTATTTTCAGCTGCGTCTGTCGATTCTGAAGGGCTTGCTTCGCTCGCAGATGCGCTGTCATCGGCTTCAAGGATCGTGATGCGCTGGCCACCATCATTGCTGATCGCAACCATATCCCCAACAGCAAGGTTGTCTGCAGCTGCCGTCTGAGTCACACCATTGGACTGGCTTTCGACAACAACATCGTCCTGGAGAGCAACCGTTTCGCCTTCGCCAGTGTCCGTGAGCGCTGCAGCATCAATATCCTTCACCTCAGTGACATCCTTGTCGGATTTGTAGAGATCCAGCGTCAGTTCCTTGCCGTTGATGTTCGTGATCTTGCCGATCATCAGCGCGCTGGCTGTTTCCTTGGACGAAGTGCTTTTCTCGCTTTTGCTTTCCGACTTTGTTTCCTGCTTTGCGCTGGACGCCGTGTTTTGGGCCTTGCCGCTCGCACTGCTGCAGCCTGCAAAGGCAAAAACTGCAACAAGCGCGATCATGAGCATTGCCACTATTTTTCTGGATGTTTTCATTTGTAAATACCTTCTTTCATAATCTCACATAAGATCGCCGGCCGGTTTCCCGATCGACGCGTGTAGTATAGCCCCGCGCCCTAAAGATCGCCTTAAGAAAACGCCCTTTTACCGCATCACCACAAATTCTCCATGATCTTCACAAAATATATCCGTAAAATGGGCTCGGGCGCAGTCCGCCATTTTGGACTGCGCCCGAGTGGGTTTTATATATGGATGCTGGAGGGTCATTGTCGCCGCGACTCCTGCAGGCTCATCCGCAGCATTTGCCGCAGCGTCAGGAGTGCACGATGACCGAAATATCAACAGCAACTTGGCAAAGGAAACGGGGCAATGGCCTCGTTTGTACATAAACGCCCGCAGGCGGAGATTTTAGTCTGTCACTTCGACACATCTCAGGGAGGACAGCATCCCTTCGTAAGGCGACAACTTACTGTCTTTATTATAGCAAAGGCCCTTTAACAAGTACTGACGATCCTGTCCAGATCCTCTCGGGAAAATGTCAGGACCGCCACCACCCAGTCTTCACACTTTCTTAAGCCACAATTCAGCGCTTCTCCACAACAACCATCTATAATGAGAGACATTCTATAAAAGGAGATTTTTTCTCATGCGTCTCTTACTCGCCACCAGCGACCACCAGCTACACACCACACTTGCCCGTCTCCTTCATCGAGCCAATTATCTTTTCGACAGCGTCACCACCGCCGCCGACACCCTCGCCTACGCCGAAACCGGCGAATATGACGGACTCCTCCTCGACAACACCCTGGCAGAGGACGGCAGCCTCGCCATCATCGCGCAGCTGCGCCAGGAACACATCGCCACCCCCGCGCTGCTGTTCGCCGAAAGCAGCCGCCCAGCCATCATCACAGCTCTGGACGCCGGAGCCGACGACTGTCTCACAAAGCCTTTCACAAACGCCGAACTTCTCGCCCATCTACGCGCCATTTTGCGCCGCCGCCCCACCTACACCCCCGACCTACTTTCCGCTTACGGACTGACCCTCGACCGCACCGCCTGCACCCTGCACCACGCCGGTCTCTCCTGCCGACTCAGCGGAAAAGAATACCAGATCCTCGAAATGCTCCTCACCACCCCCGGCGTCATCCTGCCCACAGATAAACTCATCGCCCACATCTGGGGCTGGGACAGCAACATCAGCATGAATACCCTCTGGGTCCACATCTCCAACCTCCGCAAAAAACTCTCCCAGCTCCAAGCCCCAGCCACCATCCGCTTCATCCACAGCGCTGGCTATGTGCTGCAAGAGGCCACGCAACCAAGGCAAAGCTCCAACCAATAACAGCCGCTGTTTCTTTCTCGCAGAATGGCAAGGGAAAGTAACTTGTCCGCAAGCAGCATCGTTTCGCAAAGTTTGTGCTCTCAATGGCACAAACTTTCTTTTTTTTTAAGTTTGTGCTACAATATACATAAAGGAGGTGTGGCCAATGACAAATTCCCGCCCGCTTAAAAACCGCCCCATCTATCTCAACAAACTCATCGCCTTTCAAGACACCGAGCCCGTCAAAGTCATCACCGGCATCCGCCGCTGTGGTAAATCCAGCCTGCTCAAGCTCATGATCCAGCATCTGAAGACCACAGGCATTCCGGACGATCAAATCATCACCATGAACTTCGAATCCTTCGCCTTCAAAGACATGAGCGCAGACGATATCTATCACTACGTCAGCGCCCGCGCCCTATCCAGCAAACGCATGTACCTTTTCTTTGACGAGCTGCAGCGTGTACCCGCCTGGGAAGAAGCGATCAACGCCTTCCGTGTAGATCTTGACTGCGACATCTATGTCACAGGCTCAAACGCCTTCCTGCTCTCGTCTGAATACGCCACCATTCTCTCTGGCCGTTGTGTAGAGATCAAAATGCTGCCACTTTCTTTCCGCGAATTTCTGGATTTTCATAACTTTTCCCTCCAGCAAACGCCAAGCGCCTTCGGCGGCACACACACCGAAATCGTCGATATAAGCGGCCAGCACTACACCTTACGCGAAGCCTTCGACGCCTACATGCGCTACGGTGGCATGCCTGGCATCGCCGATGTGGGTCTGGACCAGGACAAAGCCCTGACGCTCCTCGACGGCATCTATTCCACCGTCATCGTCCGCGATATCCTCGAGCGCGAAAAACGTCGTGGCCAACGTCAGCTCACCGATCCCATCCTGTTGCGCAAAATTATCCTTTTCCTCGCCGATAATATCGGCAGCACCGTCTCCCTCTCCTCCGTCGGCAATACGCTCGTCAATGAGGGCCTGCTCGAAGACATTCCGCGCAAAGGCGCCCCAAGCACCCACACTGTGCAGGCTTATGTAAACGCGCTGCTCGAAAGCTATTTTTTCTATGAAATCAAACGCTTCGACATCAAAGGCAAAAAATTTCTCCGCACCCTTGGCAAGTATTACATCGTCGACATCGGCCTGCGCAACTACCTCCTCGGCTTCCGCAACCGCGACAGCGGTCACGCCATCGAAAACATTGTCTACTTCGAACTCCTACGCCGCGGTTACGACGTCGCCATAGGCAAAATCGGCGACCAGGAAATTGATTTCATCGCCACCAAAGCCGCCGAAAAATGCTATATCCAAGTCACCGAATCCATGCAAAGCAACACCACCCGCCAACGCGAACTCGCGCCTCTGCAAAAGATCCGCGATAACCACGAAAAACGCGTTCTCTCCCTCGAACCAGGACTGGACGACAACTACGACGGCATTCGCTCGTTGAATCTGGTAGAGTGGTTGTTGGAAGGATAACATAGAAAAAGACACTGGAAAATCCCTCAGGAATATTCCAGTGTCTTTTGTTATTGCAGGTAAAATACGTTAGTCTTCGAGGATCTGATATACTGGTGCCCCTTCACATTGTGCAGGCATTCGAACACCAAGTAACATTGCCGCAGTAGGCGTTACGTCTACATGCTTAACAATACGATCAGTGAGATAGTTTTCTTTAATACCAGGTCCAGCAGCCATGAAGGTAGAACGCACAGAAGTATCGCATGCACCATCAATGGTAGAGAGACTATCAGCGTGGTCAGCAGTGTAACCTTCTGCAATATAGTAAATGATATCACCGCTTTCTGGTCCACCTTCGCCAATAAGCGCTGCATCTCTATTACGCAAAGCAAGTGCAACAATACGGTGTCCTGTCACTTCATCGCGTAAGCTATAAAGATCGGTCATGATCTTTTCTTCAAGCTCATACTTGTCTTCAGGATCTACGATACCGTGAGGATCGCGCCCCTTAAGGTTAATGAAAATGTGGCAGTAGGAAGATGGGAAGGCAGTTGTCTTACTCCAGTCGATCTCAGGAATATCGTTGCCATTTTCATCTTTCTTAAGAACAGTGTAGCCAAGCTTGCGCATGTCGTAAGCATTGATACCGCCAGTCATCAAGCGGAATACTGCTGGCAGATGTTCTTTGGTTGCATGCTCAGGGGTTGTCTGACCATGGTCAGAAACAATCAAAATTGTCCAACCTTCATCGAGCAATTCAAGGAACTCACCAATATAATTGTCCGTTTGGATGTACACTTCATCGAAGAGTTTTCTGAGGACTGGTGGTTCAAGCTTGCTACCTTTCTTCAAATACTGAACGAGCATATGCCCCTGCATATCTACATTGTGGAAATGAGAGAAAATTACATCGTAGCCTTGCTCGCGGGCCATATATTTAATCCCAGCGGCATTCCACATAGCAGAGTGATCCCAGCTTGCGCGCATACATTTACGAATCAGGATTTCGTCAGAGCCACCAGCCAGGCAAACAGGCTGTGGGTAACCAACATTTTCTACAACCGTCTTAAGCAGACTCTTTGGCGACCAAACCGTGTCATCGTTGAAGTCCATCGACGCGGAAATCCAGATTCTCAAGCTAGAGCCATCTTCGGCCAGTTCTAGTACACGCATGCTACGGTTAACGAGAACTTTTTCATCATGGCGATAGGCATCGTCAACGATATCTTGAACAAAGACATCATTTTCAAGAACAACAATTGGTTCTTCCGCTTTCTTATTTTTGTAAATAGCAACGCGATCGTATTTGCCTTCGTCATTTTTAAGGATTAACCCTGGCCGACGAACAAGCCCGTTAGACAGAAGCATAGTAAATTCCAGAGCACCTTCTGGCGCATTTGCCCAGCCCGTAGCTTCTTTAATAGGAGAGTTTACCATATCCATTGGCGTATCAGAAAGATTCATGATATTTTCTTCCGGACTCATGGTAACGCGTTCCGTTTTCTTTACTGTTATACGGTTGATCATCTTACTCATATCACCGCTCTGTTCTTCGTCCTCTTCCGCTTCCGCTTCCATGCCAGTGATAAAGCAAGGAACCTTTGCGTCCGAAGCAGCTTTTTCACGGAAGGATACTTCCTGCACACGAGGGCTCGCTACCAGCAACAAATCTGGTTCAACCTGTGCTGTGCCAACATTGATGCCACCAGGCTGGGTCCCATCAATAACATGCAGATTTGGATTGTCCGAGCTTGGAGGCCAAGCGCTGCCAGGCCAATGCCATACGAGCGTTTTCAACCCGGCTTCTGCTGTTACGTTCCATAATTGCTCTGCACGGCAATTCTGGGAATCAAAATTGTATTCCAGAACGCCTCGGTCTTCTGGATTATGTCTGTAATAACCCGTAATACCATGCACGCGTGGAGAGGCTCCAGTAGCAAGGGTCGTCCACATTGGTGGGGTAACCGTTGGCTGTCCGCAGATCATTTCATAATCTTTTTCTGCAGCCCCTCGTGCAAGGAATTTTTCTGTATTTGGCATAAGTCCTTTTTCCATACATTTTTTCATGTAGCGTGGGTCCAAACCATCGATCCCTAAGATCAGCACTTTTTTCTTATCCATGTGTAATTCCTCCTAAAATGATTTATTGTCAGGTTATAAAACCTTGTTTATACATCAGCGCTCATGCCTTATGTTTCTCATTATATTCATTTATATTTCGCTGCATAGATAGCGATTTCGGTTACCTGTTTCCGGTTACGCCATTTTTGCATAGCCTGTTAGACCAACTTTCGCTTGTTCCACAAGGCCTTAAAATACGCTGTTGCAAAAGCCGCATACTCTTGCTCTTGAACGGCATCAGCCATGGCTTGCAGAGCCTTTTCGTCGATTACACCTGACATTGCATACAAATCTTCTACTAACGCTAGATATTCGTCGTTTTCAACCAATAATAGCCATTCTCGATATGCCTGACGCACTTTTGACATCTCACTAAACTGTCTAAAGGCATATTGCTTTTTTACGATTGGTGCTACGATATATCCTTGCATCAGCTTGTCGCGCTGCTTCTGTGCAACGTCTACTTCCTGCGCGTCAAATACAGCAACGCGATTTTCCTGGTCATCCAGATAGACAAAACCATAGAAATTACGTGTTATATTATCTGCGACCGTTGGATCATCACTCATCTGATGTCGCACTTTGTCATGCCATGCTTTAAACTGCTGATAGGATGCTCTTGACAAGATCTTCCGGTCATAGCACATTTCGACCAATCCCCAGAACAGTTGCAATTTCACGTCATCAAAATAGCCATCGATCATTTCTTGATAATCCGCAATCAATCCAGCGGCAGCATCATTAGAGTCAGTAAGAAAAAACGGCGTTATTTGTGGTAGATAATCATCGTACTGCTGTTTCATTCGCTGGATCAGCATCAGCTTCATCTTTGCTGTCCACTCTTCCTTTAAATCTGCAGGGACCTGCAGCCGGCGCATGTAACGCACTATTGGCATGAAATACCGTTCTTCTCTACGTGCCTTCTTAATGCAATCATAAAGTTTCTCCTGATTAGTGGTCGCATAGTAGTAGATTTTGCCGTCCAATTGCTGAACCGCACTGCCAAAAATCAGAAATTCTGTATCAAATTTACCTAATCGTGCCATCTCGGCAACTTCATTGGCACACTGCAAATCTCGATTTTCAAAGCTCTCCACCATTTATCTCACCTGCTTTCCCTTGCACCATAACAAAGGTCATAGATATGCGAAGGTGCCTCCACATTCATATGCAACAATCCTGTCTCATCGCGAGATACACAAACATCTTCACCCAGCAAAGCCGACACTTTGCCAGACTGCATCATTGCATCAATAGATCCCTGCGCATAAATCTGTCCATTACGCATCAATAGCGCCTTATGAACAAATCCGGGAATCTCCTCCGGATAATGTGTAACATAGAGGATCGTCACACAATCTCTTTCAGCCAGTGTTCGCACCGTTTCGTACAGATGTGCACGCGCATACACATCCAGACCACTATTTGGCTCATCCAGCAGTAAGATCTCTGGTCTGGTAATCAGCGCACGAGCGATGAGCACATTCTGGCGCTCCCCTTTACTCATCGTGCCAAACGATTGATACATTTTTTCACCCATGCGCAACTCGCGCAGCAACGCTTTCGCAAAGCGTATATCTTCGTCCTTTACGCCAAACGAAATATTAAATGTGCCAAACAAACCAGATAAAACAATCTCTAACGCAGATTCATTGTGATACACACAGTCAAATAACGAATTGCTGACCATTCCAACTTTTTTTCGAAGCGTGAAGATTGTCTCACGATCATAATGCTGGCCCAATACCGTCAGCTCACCAGACGTAAGTGATTTGAAGCCTGCGATTGTACTGAGCAGCGTTGTTTTACCACTGCCATTAAGACCAAAAATCAGCCAATGCTCTCCCCGTTCCACCTGCCAGTTCAAATGATTAAGCAGATAGCGTTTTCCCGAGCGACAGCATAGATCCTTTGCTTGAATCAACATCTGCCTCACTCCTTCACAGGTTCTGCTTTTGGCACCTGATCGCTCTCGAGAATCATGCATTCCTCCCAGGCACTGTTATTCATCTTCAACGGCACAGTAAATCCTGAAGCCTCAAGCAGGCCTGTATTGCGAAAGCCCCAAGCCATAATCTCCGCAGCTTTTGCCACATTCATCTGATGTTTTTTCTCGTTATCATCCATGGTTTCGTAAAAATCGACATCGAGATGATCTACAAAATTGCACGCACTTTGATAAATCTCTGGCTCTACACCGTACTCAATGCGCTCGCAAGATTCGCAATACAACTCTATACGTGCATCTTCAATGTCACTAAAAAGAATGCGTTTTATCTCCAACGGATTACCACAATATTTACATACGCAACGTTTTTTTCGCGCTTTTAACGTTTCCACACGATTTTTCGACCAATATAATTCGTTCATGTATCTTCCACCTTTCAAAATTTGATTATGAAAATAAATGCAGTGCCTGATGACGGTCGAGCACTGCATCCACTAGGAAAGGAGTTTGTGATTAATGAAGCGTGTAACCGCCAAATAACAAGGAGCCCACAGGAATACCAACAACGATGACCACTGCTGTTGCAATGATGGCCATCAGCCAACCATATTTATAGGCATTCTTCACGCCGATCCAGTCATTTGTAAATAAGAGCGCCGCCGTTGCGGAACCACCCGGAGTTGCAACTGCCGTTGCAATAGCAAAGGAAAACAGCGTACACATCATAACAGGATTAACATCCATCTGTATACAGAAGGAATAGAGCACCGGCGTCAACATTGCTGCTAACACCAGGTTATGAGCAACCTGCGTGATCAAACCGCCAAGCAACAAGAACATTGCACAAAATGCAAGCCCACTGAATTGATTGAAGATTGGCGAGAGTAAGCTAACAAGGAAATTAATAACGCCAATGTCTTCATTGCTCATTGCCGCAGCAACTGGCATCGTCGCACAAAACATAATTAACATTTCCCAGTTGCATCCCTTGGCCGCACAAGCCTGGAAATCAAAGTTGATTTTCCCTTTGATTTTGAGAACACTCATCAGCATGAGAATAACCAGGAAGGAACCAGGGCCACCAATAAATGTAAAGAACTGAGTGATTGCCCAGTCATCTGGCATCAGACTTGGCGCAAACAGAAAGACCATCAGAAGTACCAGGAAGAAAGCAGCAATTTTCTGTTCTTGGTTCATGTGCGTATTGCGAAGGTCCGCAAACATATCACCAACATGGTCAAAGTTCGACAAATCTGGACGAACGATAAACTTCAAAACCAGCATATAAACAGCGAGGCATACAACAGTAATCACAAACATTGTTACAGTAAAGGTGCCAAAATTCGCAGACATTGTGCCATTAGAAGCCGTTGACAGAGAGCCTAATACCATAATCTGAACAGCTTTAAATGGAAATACTGCAAAACCTAACATAGCAGAGAAGACTACCCCAGACAGAACTGCTACAGGGTATTTCTCAAGTTTTTTGTAGCCTAATGTATCGCAAGCACTATAAAAAATTGCAAATAAAATTAAAATAGCAGTAAATGAACTGATTGTTGCCCCTAAAACATAAGCAGCAATAAAAATCATCAAAGTAAATACCCAAGGACGTCCAACACAAACTTTTCTGCTAATGAACCAATTTGCGATAATGTGACTCAAGCCACAGTGATCCATATATGCAGCAAAGATAAAGATCAAAATGCAATAAACTGTATTCTGGGCTGCCCCAAAACCGGCAGTAAATACACCGTCCATCGTATATGCACCAGACAATGCGAGCGCTAACATCCCAAGCATACTAGGAAAGACAAAGCCTAACGTGGTCCATCCATACAACAAACCAATGAAGATTGCTAAAACCTTCATCCCAATCTGTTCCAATGACCCCCATGGTTCCAAGTAGCCAATACCAAACATTAATATGACTGTAATCGCAACATTGATCCAATATAAAAGATCACTTTTCTTTTTTGTTGTTGCATCACTCATGACATATTCATCTCCTTAAAAGCCAACCATCAATATAGCGTTTTGCAAGCCCATCTCGTTATTTAATCAACGTTCCCAATGACTCTCTCTTTAAGACAGGTTCGATTGTAAATTTTCCTCGAGGTTAATTTATACTATGCATTATATTGATTTATCCATCTTTTCAGAAGATATCGCTTTCGGTTACCTGCTTTCCGCTACTCGTTTTACGCATAACTACTTTTATTCACAAAAAATAGCCTTATCAAGCCGCTAAGGCTGATAAGGCTACAGACTGTAGATAAACCCTATTTTGGTATCTAGCCAAAATAGGGGTTTCTCATTTCTTCATAGAAGATCACAAAAAACAGGCAGCCATCCCTCTCAGATAGCTGCCACAGGCGTCCCATGTATGTT